>Ga0209145_1000335_pt1 | contig 10137 bp, 5 predicted proteins | sample WorMetfiPIANOSA2_FD_187396 | JGI IMG/M metagenome (GOLD analysis project Ga0209145, IMG submission 187396) | Marine gutless worms symbiont microbial communities from Max Planck institute for Marine Microbiology, Germany - Olavius filocauda... | ecosystem: Host-associated > Annelida > Digestive... | reverse complement strand
AGGTGCTTGGAGGACTGAGAGCTAGGCCCAATGAGATCAAAGCTCGATCCAGTAGACCAACCTGAAAGAACTGCTCATTATGATTGTGCAATGTGCATTGCTGAAATGCTACACAATACTACAGCACACAGACAGTTCTGTTAATATTCCCCTTCCTCCAGACCAACATCACTGTTCAGATGAGGCCAAGTTTCGACACTACTGTAATGTTGTGATGCATAAAACCAATGTAAGCAAATAGCAAAATGCAACAAAAAAGAAAGAAAGAAAGGCATTTCCCAGTGTTTGTGATTCTCTCTGTTTGTCCACACGATGAAACCAAAGCGACTGAAACTAAAATCATTAAACCTTGCAATCCATCACGATACTCTGCCCACCAATTAATATTATGTCAAAAGGTCACACAGTCAAAAAATGCAAAAAGGCAATGAAGTGCCCAGCCTCTGTTAAATTGCTAGATTCAGTCTGTGTGACAATATTGCAGGACGCTGTCATCATATGATCCTTGAAGGCCCGCAGTTTGCTTGTTTGTATCAACACGTGAACAACTGCTATTACAAACAGCCTCGGACACAGTTGTGTTCTCATGCTCAATGACTGGACCATTTCACCTTTTACCCAGTTGCTGCTCGTGAAAAAAAACATCAGCTTTTAGACTGTTGCTGCTGTTGACATGACAAGCCCTTCGGCAGTGCTAAAGACAGTACTGAAAAAAGTAAGTCAAATTTTGACCTATACAGAATCAACACTCCAAACCAACTGATTAACATTAGGCACACTTGGCAAAATATGTGTCACACAGTAAACACTGATTTACTGAATTCTCTTAGCGGTGGATTCAATATTTCATAACTTTTACTGCTGCCATATCATTATTCTTAACCAAACTACGATAAAGAATGCAGCAAATGCAAAAAAAGTGTACAGTACCTCATTAGAAACATGAGTGCCAACGACTGTACAAAAAGCCGAGTGAATTGAAGCAGTGAGCGATCGTGAAGACACAACACTGCCAACACGAATAGCAGCAGACGCTGGCCGCAGAGTAACTCTTAATGGACCGAACTGAACACAAACAATCACCTCATCATAGATGCAAGTTGACACTGAGACTATACTGCTGCTTGCTTCATTTCTAACAAACTGTTAGCAACTGCAAACAGCAACTCAAGATCAATTTGTTCAGCATATGCAACAGCACATAACGTTGATGATGTCAATTTCTTTATTTTATTCCTGACGTGTGCGCCTGTGTTTTTTAATGCACAAAATAATTAGTTTTCTTATAATGCAGAATTTAAAATAATGATAAACAAAAAATAGGTAGTATGAATGGGGTGAATACTAGTAGAACTGTGACTATAATGCTGCTGGTAATAAAAAGGACTCTCAAGCTAAAGCCGCAAAGGCAAAGGATTGACAGCAGCTTTGCAGCATTAAGTCATCAATAACAGCGGTCTTACCAGACCACATACTAAATATATAAATACATATAGGACATTACTAGCATACAGCTGTAATATGTACCTTATCTGTGGAAACAGCTCTGAGCAGCAACTGAACCGACTTTTGTTGGATAACAGAGAACCATGAAAATATAACATCTTTAAAGGCTACTCTCCACGTCTGCTCACTGACATAATATACAACATACACAAAATATACAACATACAAAAAACTGCAAAGAAAACTGTAAAATGATTTGGTTCTTAACACTGCTCTAGTATCACCTGCAGATCATGTCCAAATGCTATGTATGTTATGTTCCTGCAATCTTACAGCTCTTGTAGCCTTATGTATCAAGCTATCTTACGTAATCTTTGTTATAAGATTGAAGATGCTGCACCAGATGGGCACTGTAGGCAAAAGAAACAAGCATAGGTATGCGAAACTTTCATTCATCCATACTGTAATCTAAATCCAAATCAGTATGCTACCTGATATGAATGTACTGAGCCCAATCCTTGTCAAGGCTGTTAAGCCGATGCACCAAGCCAATCATTGAAATGTCTGCCACATTTGACGACTGCAACAAATCGTTAAACACCCATACAAAAACTTGGCTGTATTTATTAAGACATTTAATAAAACTAATTACTAAAAAACGTGTTAGCAAACAACCACAGCAATCTATATGCTGCTGCACTATTACACATCTCAGGATCTCCTGCTCAACTATATCTATTAACTGCTGCTATTGCATCAGTTTTTAATAACTGTAGGCAACAGATGTCTGTCACAGGCATTAAAATTGTTCTCTGGTTCAAATTTGTTGTTTTTTACCACAGAGTCTGCGATGCATGACCAGTGTGATGCCAGACCTTCAGGTTTTATTTAATGTGGCACACACTAACTGCATTACACATTATTACAATTTATCTGAAAGTTGATGACAAACACAGAGAGGACTTTGTGAGACCTGTTGGTGACACAGTGCTTCGACATCCTTCATCAACATTCGATACATGTCAACGGCCGCAAGCTCAGCAATGTCAAAATACCTGTAAGCATTATAAACAAATTTACTGCTATGAAGAGCCATATGTTAGTTAGGCACATCAGTTTTTAATTTTAGTTGTTTATCTTAATAATAATAATAATAATAATAATAATAATAATATACGTATTTCTATACCGCCATGGGTCATAACTTGGTGATTGATACGTGAATGACAAACCTTCATAGCCCAATTCCATACAACTTGGCGAATACAGGCGATCAAGCAGGTATTTCTGCACACTTTTTTGTATGACCACTGTGTGAGTGACTTGTAAACTGGCACCTAGTAAATGTACTTACTAAAGTTCATGTAAATAAACTTGAGTAAACTGACTACATCTACCGACAACTATTTGGGGTAAGTGTAACCACGTGACCAAAATGCACAATCAGTGCACAGGAAATGACAAACACAATTGCTCTGACAACAGCTGACCAATGTACAGTTATGGTTGGCTGAAATTAAGAACTTAATGGTATAACTAATAATTACAGTCAACATAACACTGCCAAAACATGTAACATAGTGCACCACGCAAACTCAAATTATATTACACAAAAAACTAATGACAAAAATTTGTAATTCATCTACTCCAGAAAAACAAAGTCAAGATGCAGAAATATGATGACTATACTTGGCAAATGGTGAGTGAAAATCGGTCATATACTTGACAATGGCACCACGCAAAAACGTCAGCATATGATTCACCTGGCACCAAATAAGCAGAGCAGAGTACTTTACTTTTTAGCACTCACAACAAAGACTACATCGTATTACCATACCAGTACTTGAAACTACACTATATAGTTCGTAACAAACATGGGATACTGGCAGTCTGCTCCTCAGATGTGTATGCACAATATCTCATAAAACTAGGAAACAACCAAACATAAGTGGAAACCTTCACAGTTAATCAATGTAAGATTTTGTTCAAAAAAGATGCAGTTAGTCATCTTCACAATAACTGCACTAGCACTATGCATCATTTCCATCATGTGACTGCATCTTTAGTCCACCAAGACTTTTACAACATGCTTTACCAGCTATTACGGTGAAATACATCATTTAATTTAAAATCCAACACATGTTAGCTCATCTCTTTGTCATCACTCTAGACTCAAAACCCACCTTTATTCCAAATCCTTCCCACTATGGATCCCACCCCATAGGCCCAACATCAGACTGCCTTTTGCACTGCTTAACGGTTTTCCTGTTTTTAGTTTCTTTTCGTTATCCTTTTAGTTTGGCACATGTGCTAGGCTAAACTCGCCACCCATGATCACACGTTAAATATCACCTTATTGAGTGACTGACTAAGTGTATCACAGGCAGCGTAATAAATGATGATGATGATGATGTAGTGACTGCACTGAGTTAACAGCGACCGGCTTAGACAATGGAGAAGGGCAAATTTTGACCCCTACAGAATCAAAATTAAGAATTCATCTCTTGTTAAATTGGAATAAACCTGATTCAAACCTGTTAAAATTTGCAGACTTACTGTCTAGAGTAAAATGCCAGATTTATGTGGACTACACGCTGTACACAGCAGTATATCTAGTTCTATATTCTATCTAGCATGTCTAGTTTAGCACAGTAAACAGTGTATGTGCATTACTCACTAACTGTGGTGACAAATGATGAGAGTCAGGAATGTCCAGCTCACAATAAGCCATCATCTTATGCTGTGTATAAACCATTTCAAAATTTGCCTGAAACCAATGACAAAATGTTTGCAAAATGCAAGACATATCGCAATGAAGGACAGATATCAAATAACTGTACAATGTATAACTGGGCAGCTGAACTGCAACTGGACAACTGAACTGCAAAATAAAACCAGTGAGTATATGCAAGTTTTAGATCAAATACACAATTTCTTCACAGTAAAAATGTAAAATTATCACTAACAATAGTATGTAATGCAATATACAGATTAACATGCAGTATAGTAGTGCTTTCAGTCCTCTGACATGGCTGGTTGGACATCGGAAGGTTATCTGGCCTGTAAAAAAACTATTGCTCCTATAGTCTTCAAAGGGTTCCTTTGCATACACTGGAGGACCATTGACCAAGCCAGATAAACATGAATAACTGCATGGATATGTGTGTACTGTGTGTACTGCATTGTCACAGACAACTCTAATGTACTATTCATAGTAGAAGTCAGAAAACATAAACATCAAGTATGACTTCAACAGTCACTAGGCAGATTTCGGATCTTAGAAGCCACGCAGCAGTGAATTCTAACAGCTGGTCCTAAATCATGCAATATGCTTCTTAGTTAATACACAGTTTGTTCAGCATTAGCAAGTTTAGCATACCAACACACCATTCAAATGCATCAAATGCACATACAAGGAAAATTAAGCATTACATGAACTTTGGATTGCAGAATAATATACTTTATATTCAGTTGCTCAACCTTCAAAACCATTCAGCATACTTAGCTAGAGACGAGTGAACATGACAAACAGTCTGTTAGTGATAGCTGTTTGTAATAAACAACATCTCAGATATCTCAATATTAGAGCAGTATGGTGATTTGTATGCTGGGCCAGTCCTGTCACTGTACCAAATGTAACACCCCATCAACCCATCCATCCAGGCCAAGCATACCAACTTAATAATATCTATTACACGGCTCAAATTTGCGAGACAATTCAATAAAATATTGTCGTTATTCATAAATGATGGTAACTATAATTCCCATTGCACTGAAAATGGTCAGATCTTGGTGAAAACTTACATGAACACTGGAAAGCAGAATGTGATGCAGAGAAGCCTTGTCGTCAGCGGAAAAATAATTGCGAAGCTGAAGCGCTTTAGAGAGCAGAATAATCATCAAATCTGCAGCCACAAAACACAACGATATGATGCTCTTTAAATCACAGTGAGTAAAGGTTGGTCAGTAAAATCACCTAAAGCAGTCAGAATGCAAAATAAAGTGATGCAAAGCCATAAGACAGTACCGATGTAGCTGCTAGATGGCTCTTGCAGTGATAACATTGAAAGTCGATCAACCCGTGTCAACAAGTGCTGGCAATGTTGTACTAGCAAGTCGGCACAACGCTCCAGCTGCTCCACCTGCCACGCATAATTCCAACAAATTTTTAATGTTATTATTAACACTCAATCAAATGGCAGCAACAGTGTTAACCTATTGTTAACGGTTAGCAGAAAATATATAGCACAAATGTGGCACATCTACATTTCCTAATATATTAAGTTTACTTGTTACCCCAGAGCTTTGACTTGCTGGTTAGGCAATATGCAATAGCAAGAGCATCTGGCATGCAAAATCCTGCTCGGACTTAACTTAAGACTCCAGAAAGTAAATTGAAAATAGTAGTCGTACTAGTTAAGTCTCACTGCATAACTTTACAAGTTACCTTACCTTGCATCCCGGATATAACTTAAGGTTAGGAAAAGTTCTTAGCACATTATCTACATTACTTACTTACTTAGAGGTTCTTGTGAACCACAAAAGTATTGCTGGTGTCACCTTACACAGCACATTGAGCTCCATGAGCCATGCTCTAAAAATGAAATGTCTAGCCAGCATATTGACACAACATCTTCGCAAAGGTTTCTTCCTCTACTACACATGCTGAGCTCAGTGATCTGTTTGGATTTTCATAGCAGTCAGATGCCAGTTAAGTGCTATATGGTCAATTAGTAGGCCATGTTATAGTTAAAATTCTGGCTTAATTATAGATTAGTGACAGCAAACAACAATTTTAACATTTTTTGCTTGTTAGTTACAGAAAACATGTAAATGACAATATTCTGTGATGAAAATTTGCATTAGATCAAACAGTAAACAAAACTGTCATAGTAGCATGTCTTCTTGCCTGCTGATGAACAAGAATTGCATTGGTTATCGTCTGTGGTAGCGAATGCAGCACTTCATCAATAGCGTCGATAATCTTTTGCATGCAGACCAAATCAAGGTCACAGTTCAAAAGCAAAGTTTCCAACATGACAGCTTTTCTGTAAAGTTCATCCTGCAAATAAATACATCATTAGTAAAGTTCAGCACTGTAAGCAATATATAACTGTGCTATGCCAGCCATAAAACATTTCTCATTTCTTTAGAAAGTCAAGATTGTCACAGTCAAGAACGTGTTACATACAATGCCGTGACGAAGAGCAAATTCAGACAGCAGCCTTTCAGACGCCTCAGACAATATACGTTGGATGCGGTAAACATCTGAACTTTGCTGCTTTTGGTAATTATCACATCTGAAACCAGCATCAGTACACAACAGCACTGATAGTGATACTAATACTGCACAATTTAAGTAAGCAATTATCGACCAAGAAAAGCAAAAGTCTCACTTTCACAATTACACAGATCCATCAAATTACACTAATATTTGAAACTACAGCACATTGCTTGATAATGTTTGTTCTATGTAACTTATCAGACATTTGTACTGTAAAAAATGGTCAAGTTCTATTAAGTTTAAGTCTAAACTTAAGAGTGAATTTAACATCATGTCAGCAGTTTGGTCTCAGACTAGACTTTTAAGTCCTAAGCTTAGACTGTTAAACTCTTAGACTACAGACTCAGCCAAGTCCCTAGACTCACACAGACTTAAGTAGAACTTGTCCATCATAGTCTGCAAATATCATCTGGTGAATGGAAATTGGAAAGAATTTTGCTATAGTCAGAAATGTAAAAGATTGTCTAGACTACTTCCTATGACATAGGACTCAGCTGAAGGCTAAGACATAGACTTTGGTTTTAATCGAGGCAAGACTTTAGCATTCTGTTTAGCCTTTAGTCTTAACCTTTAAGCTACGATTTTAGTCTTGGCAGAATTTGACCTCACCAAATCTGTAATATGTGTGTGTGGCTAACGGGAGTATGCCTGCCTGTTTTCAATTGGTCTCACTAATGTGCATACAACTGGCAGGACAACATACTTCAGCAGTCGTCGAAGTAAAACTGCGTAGTCGGCGTGGATGTGTTCAACAGCGTAGCGTGGCCTTGCAGCAAGTGGCGGCAGTGACGAATACCAGAACTTGTTTAGAAGGTCCATAATACTCTGACGGCCACTTACACACCACCTCTCATAGGCTCGACGATTCTGCACAGACCGCTCTGAATGACTACTCAGCTATATGCAAATACTATAAACATTCCACAGCGTATGTGAAACGGTATGCTGTACAAAATCTAGGTCTGCCAAATTATGTAACACATACAAGATTCAAAAGATCTGATGCTTAAGAAGTCATGCACAACAAAGCTGTTGAATCAAAACGTTGGCTAATACCGTGAAAGAGATAAGCAATTCTGTCTGTTACTGTGAAACAGACCGTTAATTCTGCCAGTCTACTTGCCGTCACTATTATTATTATTATTATTAAAAATAAATAGACACTATGTGAGAACGATACAGGGGCACTTTAAATATTCAATACAATGTGTGTTGATGGTGAGAGAAAGGTGCAATGGCATACACAATGGCATCCATTATGAGGCCACAACTCCAAGAACCCAGGCTGTAAACTTTAGACCTTAGTCCTTCCACATACACTAGTTCACTAGGTGGGTGACACGTTCTCCACAACGATTGGTCATCTGCAGCCTGCCTAAAAAGTGTAAAAAATATTATCTGCCAATTAGTGGCAAAGCCCCTAGTGATTGTGCATCAAAGTTAATTTCTACCCCAAGCAGTTTTCACTAAGTATTAGTTACAGTTTCAAGTCTCTCTATACTAAATTTATCCACACAAATTCTGTGGTAATGATCACAGATCACCTACATCAAGGACTATAAAAGACGACTAAGATGCATACAGAAAAACAGCTGGTAAGTAATGAAACTAACACAAAATAATGTAATGATTATTGATTAGACCTCTTATCAAGAGCTAATATGTTTTTTTTCAGGAAGTAGATGCAATTTAAAATTTAAGGAAATAAAAATTATGCAAACCAGAAACTTGTCTGGTGCATAGTATGGATGTTTGCATCTTTCCAACAGTGACAACAAATACAACAAGTCCTCTGCAATAATCTTTGCGTCTTGTTTCTTGCGGTGTGGTTGGAAAACAAGCCTCTGGTACTCAGCCACCCGTTCCTTACTCAATCCAAATGCACGGCAGACCAACTCCCTGAGTGCTTCGACCGACACCAAACACAGATCTTCGCAGGCTGACCGACGTCCATCAAACGATGTCGACCTGACTCTTCTATATGACGATCGTTTACGAGACAAAGACGGAAGCACCGCTGTGCTTGATGACGTTGACAGTAACGGCGAGACACTATTGTGATCATCAACCAACTCTGGAGCTGTCAAAATAGGGCAGCATGCACACAGCCAAGCACGGCTGAAGACACGAAAATCCTAAAATAAACACACACACACACACACACACACACAGCATTTAACTCGGGTGAACTGGTTGCCCATTTGGTTCTCCTTCTCCATTTGTTCTAATAAATCTGTGCATCCTTTCAAGACAATCCAAAACTTTTCATATTCTCCTTGTCATCTATTCAATTGTATTCATTCAGTTCTATTTAACTTAATCTCATGCTGTACTTTCATCAGTCAGGTCTCACAGTCATATATCAGACAACTCTTCAAAAAACATGAAAACATCTTACCATTCATTTTTAACAAGAACCCTTTCCCTGTTAACATAGTTCAGTGCTTATAAACTTTTTCCATGCACATCTAACCCTTGCAGTCATTGCTGAATTACAGCCTCTGTCTGCGGGTTTGCTTTACACAAACTTCACATTTCACCTTCACTTATAAACCCATTTAAAAAGAATCATGAACCTGTTACCAAACCAGAATTAACAATACATAAATACATCACAGCAAAATAACTTTCCAAGACACACCTGCTCAGACATCCGTTCTGGACCATTCTGCTGACAATCATGGAAACCTGTTGCAAAAAAAAAAACAAAAATACTGTAAGTCATACCATGAAGCAAAGATCCAAATGCAACTAAAAATTCTGGTGTCCCATATAGAAAGAAAATGGTTTAACTGAGTATAAGAAAGGTTACTAACAAAGAAGTCGTCAAAAAGAAGTAAGTATCATCTTTGTGTCCATGTTGAAATGTTTAGTGTACTTTGCATACACATACTATTAATGTGACTGTCTCTAGAAATAAGTATTTAGTTCTGTATATGTAGTTTTGCAAACTGATAGGAAACAGATATTTTGCATTTAAACTCACTGCCCTAACATTCACTAAAGCCAGAGAAAAGTTAGACACATTGAGTGTTATATAAATTTGTAATTAGTATCATAAATGCATGCATACCTGGCACAATTGTAAGACCATCCACAATACTGTCTCTTGAATCAACCTACCACATACCAGCAATTCATAAACACATAAACACCAGCAATTCATAAACATTTAAGCAAACACCATAAAATTTTCAATTCAAATATCATTCCTCTAACGTAGATAACTATCGAGCGATAACTGTTGGTAGTGTAATATCTAAAGTTTTTGAGTTGTGTGTTAGTGATAAATTTGGTAACTTTCTAACGAGTAATGAGCTGCGGTATGGTTTTAAAAAGGGATTGGTTGTGCTAATGCAGTGTTTGCAGTTCAGCAAGTTGTTGAGCATTTTAACAGTCGTGGCAGC
>Ga0209145_1000334_pt1 | contig 10137 bp, 3 predicted proteins | sample WorMetfiPIANOSA2_FD_187396 | JGI IMG/M metagenome (GOLD analysis project Ga0209145, IMG submission 187396) | Marine gutless worms symbiont microbial communities from Max Planck institute for Marine Microbiology, Germany - Olavius filocauda... | ecosystem: Host-associated > Annelida > Digestive... | reverse complement strand
GTGTGTAGAGTTTAACGTCCCACTTGACACATAATAGGTCATTTCGGAGATGAGTCTTTCCAGCCAATCACTTGGCTATGGTACTGACAAAACAAACCTACAACACCCAAGATAAACACAAGAAACCTAAAGATATACACAAGAAACCCCGAAAACTAAACCTAACAAAACCAAACTAGTCGCCTCTTACGACATCTGGCTAGGAAACAGGTCGGGCCTATTCTAACAAAAAACCACAGTTCCCGTAGCCCGCACGGGGCCACCATTGATGGGATGTATATTCTGAAAACTTATTTCAAAAGGCATTGTTGCAAATGTAGCATACACAGCAAGTTAAGCCGAACTGCTGGTCTGATTCACAACATTCACATTCACACCATCTACAACTTGTCTGTAAATGAACATCCGCACCTAAATATCTGCTCAAGAAACTTAGCCGATAAGTTACTGCCTTTTGCTGTTAACAATTTACTGTGGCATATATATATATATATATATATATATAAACACACACACAGTATCTCAATGTTTACAATGACTACATGTGAAAAGAAAGTATAATATACATTAAGTAACATTAAGTAGAATTCATTCTTCAACAAAAACTAGAAAAAAGTGACACTAGAAAATAACCAAAAACACAACTGGTGTTGGTGAAACTCAATCAGGTTGACCAGCTCAATAACAAAGCACTGTACAATAAGAAGAACAAAGATCAACGAGGTACAGACAAAAAGTAATTCTGTAATTCAAATAGCAAGCAAGTGCAACAAGTTGCAAAGCAAATAACAGCTGTACAAGCTATGTCCATCTATATACAGTCTGATGACATGGCAGCTGTGAGCCACAACGCAAGTGCGAATCTTCATAAATAGTTAAAAACTGCAAACTTTCAAGCGGTGAACACTTACTGGCACACTACCGTGATTAATAATAGAACTGTATCACTGTTTCATCAGTTTCAAACATTTTCAACAACTTTCTGCTTGTAAATATGTAACAAATAACGTGTGTTAAGCACACAAACAATTAAAATCGGTACTTCAAAACTGTAAACTACAGTGGCACAAAATTAGTTTTGAACTCAAAAATCACAATAAATCAATGGCGGTGCACACAGTTCCTACAGGGTGCCTACAGTTCTGGACAGACCAGCACAACAACAAAATTAGACAGGCAACATAGTCACGGCTACCTCAAGCAGTCAGATTGGCTAAGGGCCCAACACGTCACCACATAGACATAAGACTAGAAAACAAAATCCATCATTGTATGACTAGTAAGTACATAAGATACTCAATGAATACAGTTTGCTGGTTGTCATAATGTACAAATACAAGCATCAGCATCCGAGCACTGCCACTAATGGTTAACTTAATATACCTAACAGTACCTAGTGACTTTTATTTGACACATAGGATTCATACTGTCACACGACATGGAGTCACAGGATATATCGAACAGTCACAGTATCATCATTTTTGTACACTGAATGTATCCAGTGTATGTGTTACTTTAGCCAAAGCCATCTTCATCTATATTGTAAGCCGATGTTTGTTAAACTCTGAACACACGAGGTCTACAAACACGATGTGCAAGAACATCCAGCCCCAGCCAGTCTTTTGATAAATGTCCCAAACCCACTCGAGAGCCGTGAAGTGTTCCAAAAGGACAAGCACAACTACTGTTTCATCAAATTTGGTTAAGAGATTAATAAAAACAGACAATCAGACAGACAGGCGACTACTGAGACATCTATAATGGCAAACTAAATCGATAACAAATAAGCAGTGTTCACACTGTGAACCAGCATGACTTGCATCACATCACTCAGCCAATAAACAGAACCACTTTCCTTGCTCAGATTCTATTACTAATTAACATAATCAATAATCATGCTATTTAATCAACACACTCAGATGCTAATCAGTGTAGTGAACAAAACTGAACACTGTACATGTTACATTTGGAGACGTGCAACAGAATGCATCAATAACTTGTCTGACAGCAAATCTCCATTATGTCGATGCTGGTGTTGACGACAACAGATGCACCTTAAATCAAACCTAGCAGTCACAGTTTCAGCAAAAAAAATTAAATCTAAAAGTGATATTTTCATATTTTGGAAAATTCTGGTTGTAATTACTCCATCATATTAAACAGAAAACTATTTTCTTTAATTATTCTTCCATTATTCTCAACAAATCAGTTCTATCACTAAATATGTAATATAATCATTTTTTTTCAGTTGAATTAAAATGTCTTTAAAATTTTACTTATGGCAAATGCTGGTCTTCAATGCTATCATCTGATGAAGTGCAATTAACCCTTTTCAATGCATTAATAACTAGCCGCTGGTGATAGTGTGCAAACTCAGGCCAGCCACTCAATCTCCTTCAGTATGTTTTTGCACTTTGCGACCCTGTGAGCTTGACCTTTGACCGATCTAATATTAAACGGGCAGCCAGGACTCATGATGAACTATCCCTGTGGCAAGTTTGGTGATTGTAGTTTCAGCCATTTTGGTTCTATCGTGCGGACAAACAGACAGACACAGACACAAAGATGCACACAGAGACGTAGATGAGCACTTTACTCTCGTGACTCTCGTTGGCATGAGTAATTATAGCTCCATTCTTTACTGAACAATGACAATATCACTGTCAAGCAACTAGCACTGGATTGTAGCCTATGTGCTGTAGCCACCAAACATATCTTTAGGGGATTCCCTTACCAGTGGCGTTAAATAGGAGAGGGGTGTTTAAAAGTTGCGAGGTGACAATGGTTGACATAATATTGGCGTAATAATTGCATTTTACTGTTGCAATGGTTTAGTGTTGCTTTTGTTATTGTGTGTGCATCTTTGTGTCAGTGGCTGTAATTAAGATAGATAACCCTGCCCATCTCATCGTGCACTGTGCCACCAACATCAAATCTATGTTAAATATGTTTAACAGTGCAAGAAGCAAGCTACCAAGATAACATCATAGCATGATAATGATGATAAGAATGATGTTCATCAAGACAATTATGATTTATTGACTCTTCTCTGCACAAAAGTTCTAACTCAGTCTATTTCCAGTTTTGGGTTTTTTATATCATTCGACAGATCTCGACGAGCCCTACAAGCCTGTGACGTCAGTTTTTCTAATTTCGGAATAGTAAGGAAGTTATAAGCCTTCTAAAAATCTACCTACCTGCACATCGGTCGACTTTCACCATGCACAAAGGTTCTACCTTGCAATAGATTGCGATAGAACCTTTGTGCTCACGTAAATCGCCTATAACCGTAAGATAGACAGTTTTATGCATGGTTCAGCAGGCACAGAAGTGCTATCTGCGTAGTTGCCCATACATTTTTCTACATTGTGTTGCAGCTCACCGGCGCAAAAGGCCTATCTGTTGAATTTGTCGACATTTCGTCAATTTGCATGCCATATCATTGTGCACAAACGTTCTATCGGCAGCGATGGCACCTTTGCACACCACTTATTTGCGTGCACAAATTTCTATCTCAGACTACTAAAGATAAAAGGTTCTATCGCTCAACAGTGTTGTAACACTGGCCTGTTTGTGGCGTGCACAAATGTTCTATCTTAAACTACTCAAAACACAAAAGTTCTATCTCTAAGTTAGTGTAGCAGTACACAAACGTTCTGTATGCATATTTTTGCCAAAATAGCCAGATTTTGTAATTTTTTTTACAATAATACATATACCAGTAGAGAGACAAGGTGAAGACGATTCCAATGATGTAAAAATCACTTTACAAATGCTATATCCTGATGGTAAAACAACTGTTAAAACTTGCAAAATCTTTAAAGTCGTTTCCTGAAAAATTTTGATTTTTTGAGACAGAACCTTTGTGCTCCAAAGAGTCGATATATTATCATTACTGAAAAAATTCAGTCATCAGAAAAGTTACAAAACCATCAAAACAAATTACTTGTGTCAGAGTCTGCATCCTTCATTCAAAGATAGTTCTGTGAATATCTGTACAAAGCAGACAGAAGACAGGTAAAACATCCATATACACTGAAATATGATTATAGACAGTATACAAAAACCTCAATTAGCCTTAATAAACTGGTTATTTACTATAATGGAATATCGTCAAGTATGTCAGGTCTGTCTTTCACTTGCTGAAAGTTTGTGGTCATGCAGATGGTGGACTGGAGAACACATTAGAGATGAACCGATGCGGGCGGCCCGGCCCGGCGAGGCCTGCGGACCGGGCTGCAGTATGGCAAGGGTCAGGCCAGACCATCATGTGGCAGTCCACACTTTCAAAAACGTTACAATATGAAATTAGTTTGTACAATTTGATAACGGTGCGTAACGACTAGCGACACTGATCACACAATATTTCTAGCACTCAGTAGTCACTTAAGCCCGGTTTCCACTACCCGAGTTCACGGGCCGTCATGAACTTGGGTGCATTTTTTGACACCCGAGTTCACGGCCCGAGTTCACGGGCCATCAACTCGGCCTGTGAACTCCGGTAGTGGAAACCGGCCCTTACCCATAGTACGCTTACAGCAGCGTAAACATTGTCGTTTTTATAATAATAAAGTGCAACTGGCTAAACCAGGTTCACCAGCAAAATGGTCTGTTAATAGGCCAGATGTGTGTGTGTGTGTGTGTGTATGTGCACAGGGGGGCGGGGCATCACGCATGTGTAGAACTAGAAACTGTGTTCTGTTTTTTGGTGAGGGCTGGGCAGGATTAGACTGGGCCAGCATGTTAGGAAGGTCAGGCCATGCCTAAAAAAGAACTGGAATTTGTGGACCGGGCCGATTTTTTTTGGTCAGTGTACATCTCTTAACACACATTACATGATTATGTAAATTTAATTTTTCAAAACAAACTGTCAGGGTGAAGAAAAGTGTTGTTGGTTACATGTGAACCTATGGATTTTTTAGTTGTCATGCACTTATCTGGGTTGAGACTGACCTCAGACCTTACAGTTTCTGGCCTCTGCTTTGCATGTGTTACTTGGCCTTGGTATTATAAACCACTGGCCTTGTTAACAAATTGTTTTTATCACTTTCTTAATACACCAAAGTCACTTGTAACTGTACTATTAGCAGTTACCACAGAGAACCAGTAATCAGATAAGGATTAAGGGATGTTTTCATTTGCAGCACAATGTGTGGGTTCCAGGTAAAATGGTAAAAGTCTACACAGTATGATTCATATCTCTGGATCTCAGAAATGATGCGATTAAACTGGACAAAGATAAGTGCCTAGACAAATGCTTTGACACACACCATTGCAACGGCCAATAATTTTTGAAATAGTATATGCAAGAATAGGTACTGCCAAAATACAGGTGAAATTCAATCAGCCTCACCTGTACATCTGTCCATCCTTTGATGCCATTGCTGGCTTGGACACAGTGGCGGAGCTGTTGTTGGTCCCAAGTGCATATCCGTTGCTGTACAGATTGCCTGACTGAGTAGCCAGCTGCAGCTGACTAGCAGCAATGCCCATCATTTGTTGTCCAGCATACTGCTGTCCTCCAGGCCAGACCTGCGAGAAGTGCGATGGTAGCATACCCATAGCTCCAGCTGCCCCTAGCATCCCCATCGGCACACCAGCCGAGATCGGCAGACCCATGAATGCAGCTGCCTGAGCTGCCAGCTGTGAGTTGCCAGCGGCAACCGATGCCGAAGCACTTGCCTGCTGGCTGCCAGAACTGCTACGATTACGATTCTTCGACTTTGGCTGGCTCTTGGCCATTGCACGCAGCTCCTTAAGACGCAGTCCTGTCGACTTCATGTAGCGTTTCAGTTCAGTGTCATAACGAATCTGAAATTTAAAATATTGTGCCAAAAGATGCTGAAGTACTGTCAAAAAGCAGCCGCCGACTCAAATAGTCAGAGCTCAACTTAGAGCATACAGAGAACAAACAAATGTCACACAAATGTCGATTTGTGGTGAGATATTTAACAAACATGCAAATAACGACATCCATTCCATTATGTTATACAAAGCAAAGGCATAGACAGTTTGAAGGACAGAAAAAATCACCCAGAAAACAGAAATGAGAAGGTTGCGACAGATCTTTGTAGAGAGAAAACGGAATGGAAACATTCATCAACCGGTTGACATAACACTCCTATAAGCCTGCAGCAACCAACCTACCAACAAATTACAGCGACAAAAATGAATCACAGGGTTTCACAAAAAGTGACTAACATGACTGTTATCATCACGATACCTTGTCCTGCTGGAACTCTTCCAAGTGACGTTGTTTCTCTGCTTCAGACAGTTCACGCCACATACGGCCGATTGTTGCACCAATCTGACAGACCGACAGGTGCTGGTTTGCTGCTTTCACCTGAAACCAAATCTGCAACCACAAGAAAAGAACAATGTGACTTAAAACACAAATACAACCTTTTTCATAAGTCACAACATTCCAACTCTTCGAATTTTCCAGACTAAACCATTCACATTTACTGTCATACTGGCACACAGAGGCTGGATTAAAACAAGAGCAAAATACACATAAATAAAATACACATACAACACAATGAAACATAACAGAACTGTTATATGTTAATTTTTGACAGCTGACAATACAAAATTAAAATTCAAAACAATAGCAGTTGGCTCTAGCATTAATCAATTGAAACTGTTTAAACTGCAGTAGTGAACTAGTGACAATACTGTTCAGTTACTAACATAGTCAATTTTCTACATATATGCACAAATGACTCAATATCAACAAATTGTGTGTCTTATGCTTATCCAAATATCTCGTTTAATCATGTGGTGTTCACATTTCACATAGTAATAGTTACATTAGCAGACACATCATACATGATAGTTCTATTTCAACTGAGACATCTATGAGACAGTTCTATTTCAATCCATTCATAAATAAATAGAACCAATATTTTCAATAGTTTTTTGCTATATGCCTAAGAGTTCTTACCGACTTTGAGAAACGCATGTAAGGTGTAAGTGGTTTCTTTGGAGGCTCCAAGGAATTGGCCTTAGTTGCTTCACGACATGATGAGGATGACGTTGATGAGGACAGAAGGACAGGACACCGGGAATGATAGGAAGAGCACTGGGACATCTGGCGCTGGACATCGGAACTGCACGGTGGCGGTGCAGTGCCAGATGCAGACACCACAACTCCTGACTGCTGCAGCAATGGAGACTGTCGAGCTGAAGATGACATTGAATACGCTGTCGATGCAACCTTGTGTATGCAGTCCTCGACAAGTTCAGACTCCACATGTGTGGCATCAGACACTGCGGCAGCTTCAGCGCAGCTCGAATGTGTTAACGGTGCTGAGTACTGCAACGCAGCAGATGAAGTTGCAGAGGTGTAGGATAAACTGTCACCAGAACTGTATCCATAGCCACTGCACTGATGGGACTGTGATGCCTCAGATGTGGGTGGTACGTCATTCACTGTTAGTCCTTCCATTATGGTACGTCAACCAAGAAATCGAACAGTTCAACCACTCTTCCACATCTGCAATATGTGCATTATTATTGCTTAACAACTAGTAACTGTTTATGACAACAACACAACGTACATTGCTATTCCAGTTCATGAGAGCAAATTACACAGTGTTGACCGTGGTCCAATACTGGTATGCAGAAAAGTATAGAAATGACTTCAAATGACGTTTAAATGCTATCAAGGACCACATTTGTTTGACATGTGTACACAGATCAGGGAACTATGACTGAAAAAGGCGTTTCCTGGCCGATGTCGTAAGAGGCAACTAAATCAGGGTTAATTTGGTTTTGTTAGGTTTAGTTTTCGGGGTTTCTTGTGTATATCTTTGGGTTTCTTTAGTGATGGTATGATGCTATTTTTTTCATTTTGATCCGATTCGATTTGATGTACAGCCAAAAAATTGCGATTCGATTGATGTACCGGTCAATATAGATCGTGCGGCACGCCGTCGCTGGTGGTACGACCAGTAGTTTGTCCAGTACGTCCTTTCTTTCTTCGCAAGAGGCGGCGGTGGCACGCTAGTTGCCGTTGCTGTAGTAACTACATGCACCTTATCGGTCGGCTGTGAATAGGTGTCTTTTGTACCGTGTGGGAAAATACTAAATACTACATCGACGCTGTTGGCATGGAACAGTAAAGCTCGGTTCCACTACCCGAGTTGACGGCCCGTGCATGCTTGACGTCACCCGTAGTATTCCACAAGTGCTTTGGAGGACTTTTACGTCATAATTGACGTAATATTGGCGTAATAATTGCATTTTACTTGCACTTTCAAAGTTGTTTTATAGGTTCTATAATCTATATTCTGTGATTGTAAAAAAAAGAAAAATAGATGAAAACTCACATTGGCTGTTAGTCATTTGCTTACTATACATCGCTCAAGACGAAAGAGGTCGTGTTGACGGGTAATGGAAACAAGCCTTAAGCTAGAGCCCCTGGACGCCGCCAGACGCATAACACAGACAATGGTCCGAGAGTCATCGGCTCATTGTTCAAAGAGGCATGAATGACAGCCGGCCGGCAGACAATCAGACTGCATGTGGTGGACTTCAAATAACTTCATTCACGCCAACGATTACGTGCGGAATGTCTGGTCACTGTGAATGCGGCGCTGCTTAACTTCTTAAGCTTCGCTATTACGTAACAACAGCTGCTGGGTCAGGTGATTGTAATACACAGTTCTAAAACTGTCATTATGCGCAGTATGCTTAGTGTACTATGCCAATGTTGATATAGGCTCCAATATTGCCGATGTCCGACTTCTAATAATTAGTTCACTGGTCTGTCGGTCGGTCGTTCGCCTGGCACCACTAAACTCACTCGCCCCTGTCCCTCCTGTCACTAATAGCCTGTATTGTCGCCGCTTCAACCGATCGCCGTAGGCCTGTACAGCGTTGCGTCAACTGTCGTTATACAGCTCCGGTTATTGCAAGATTGAACCGTACGTTCAAAACTCAATATCGCGATTTCGATGCGATTCGATCTCAGCATTTTAGATCGCTGTTACCATTCGATTCGATAATCGTACCATCATTAGGTTTCTTATGTTTATCTCGGGTACTCGTCTCCGAAATGACCTATTATGTGTCGAGTGGGACGTTAAACTCTACACATTCACTCACTTTTCTGATAATTTTTTTGATTACCAATCAAAACACTGAATGCATCACAGTCAGGGGTATAACTTGGTCTAAAAAGTATGGTACCAATTAATGAGGGGAGAATGTGGCGCCCTTGGATACCAAGACGAGATATGAACTTCCCTGGTAGAGTCCGGGGCACACCCCCTGCTGAAAATGGTTTTAGTGTAATTTAATCTCCGCAGATCGCCTCTGATGACAGCAAATTCTTCACCTGTGTCCTAAAAAGTGGGATATGGTACGGTACCCTAGTCCAAAAAGTAGGGAGTATTGGTACTCCTCGTTACCCCTTAAATTATGCCTATGATCACAGTATGTTAATACCAAGAAATCGAACAGGCCTGATGTGCATTGAAGGCAATGCACATCAGTGGTTTTGTGTCAACAAAAACCATAACAAAACGTGGCATTATCGAAAATAAATTAATTTTTGTCAGAATGACAAGGAAAATTCCACAGACGAAGACAAACAATTCTGACAATAGCAATTTACAACTCATGACATGTCGGCATTTAGTTGTTCAGTTGGTGTAACCGTAACCGTGTAATTACACACATATAAGCAAGGGTTATAAATACCAGTGTTCTTACACTGACAAAGACAATAATTAGAAGTGGCATTGTCAAGGCACGAACATCCAGATGAAGGGAGAATGAATGGAAAATAAGAAACGGGAGAAGGGTTTCTCGGGTCTGTCATAGAGGTTCACCACACATATCTTAAAAGTTTATAAGTAACATTAAAGACTGGCCCTAACCCTAATCCTTTATTTTTTATTTCTTAAAAGCACTGAAAAGGGTTAGGGTTAGGGCCACACTTTAATATTATTTTTAAAGATACGGAAAAGACCGTGTGGTGAACTTCCATGACAGATCCGGGTGTCTCTCCCACTAGGATGAGTGTTCCAAGTTTCTTAGGGGTCGGTAAATGAGTAGTGATCCATGTAATTAGGTACATGGATTACGGGGTGAAGGCCTAGCGTGGCTTGTTGAGGTATAGTACGCCTGATG
>Ga0209145_1000333_pt1 | contig 10155 bp, 2 predicted proteins | sample WorMetfiPIANOSA2_FD_187396 | JGI IMG/M metagenome (GOLD analysis project Ga0209145, IMG submission 187396) | Marine gutless worms symbiont microbial communities from Max Planck institute for Marine Microbiology, Germany - Olavius filocauda... | ecosystem: Host-associated > Annelida > Digestive... | reverse complement strand
GACAGACAGACAGACAGACGGACGGACGGACGTCAAGCCTATAGCTATTACGTGCTTCAGCATAGCTGACGCACGTAAAAACTGTTCATTTGCCAGCATTCCGGGTGCCAGTGGGTCCAAACACTGGAAAAATATATTGCCAACCCCTGAGGCTCAAAAGTCGGTAGGAAACAGTCCCTCCCAGTCACCATGATAGTTGTGCCTATGGACAAATACAGCAGACAACCACTACTTATTAACTGCATAGATTATATCTTTTTACTTTTTTTTACTTATTTTGTCACTACTGCTACCACTATTGTCGGTGAATAAAGATTCTCATATTATATTTGTCAGCCAATCATCTGCAAGCCGCTAGGAGCAATAATGACGAAATTATTGTCGCAGTTCGATCATTAAAGGGTGAGCAGCGGGCACAATTCATAGTGAAGTAAAAGGGGTTAATTCGTGGTAGTTCGTTCATTTCTGTTGACATCTGATGCGGTTTGTGTGTGCGCAGCCGAGCGAGAAAGACGCAGGCGACTACGTATGTGTCATTAAAAACGACGCCGGCGAAGTTTCAAAGAAAATTTCTGTTGCCAAAAGTAAGTTGAATTATTATTATTTTGATAATTGTTGTTATAAACTATAGCTCAAAACATTTCTGTTGCTTTCGCTAGTGCGCTTAAGTTTGAGTTTAAATGTGGATCCTGTGCCATTATTAAAATGAGCTTCATGGCTTATGTTAGCCATCGTATTTCTAAATTTGTTTGCTGTTTGTTAACTTGGAATGAATATAATAAACTCTAGATAAACTAAATAACGCAAACAAGTAACTGCTTATAGGCCTAGTGAAAATAATGCTCTTGAATCTAGACTTACTACGGAATTCATAAGCCTAATGTATAGTTGAATCTGATGGGTAGCGAGCTTATTTTAAGGCACAGAATCAAATAGAATATTAACAAATAAGAACTAAAAAGAAAAAAAAATGATGAGCATACGAAATTCGAAAACAGTCCAATAATCCAATAATCCATAGACATCAGCTGTCTATGGTGAGAAGACTTTCTAGAACAGGTCAGCTAGCCTGGCGTGAAAATGTGAACATGTAATGGATGGTATGAGACTGTTGGGTGTGTAGAGAAAGACGCGAATCAAAGAAACGGGATCGAAATGAATTTGCTGATTTTTTTGTCGCGGATTGTTTTTTCTAGAAGTTATCACGGAATCTCTGAAGGCTGGAAAGGAAAAGAAGACGAAAGATAAGAAAGCAGTTGAAAATGGCACCGAGAAAATAGAAGACGTTGCAAATGATGTCGACGCAGCTGGTAAGAAAGAAGGGGAAAAACCGAAGGGCGACCCACCTGTCATCGAAGGAAAACTAGAAGACTTGGTAAGATGACATGGCCATTTATTCGAATAATGTGACTATATTATAATTTCTGATATCATTTTGTTACGTTTGTTGACTCTGAAGTAGATTATATGAAGATCAAATCAGACAATAATTTACTAAAGCTACGCCGCATTGCTTTAAATGCCACGAAGCATCAGTCACAATTAAGTCAGTGAGTAGCGGATCGCGAGATTTCGTTCTACTTCTACAAACCATGGTATGATATAATTTAAAGATGTTTTGAATTCCACAAAGAGGAGGTCTGGGGTCGAAAGTCCCCAGTGACTCCAGAGGCAAAGTCCGCCCCAATAGGAGGTCTGGAGAATGAAGTCCCCAGAAGCTGGCTATTTTCCCATTTTTGGCTCCACACTTTTTCGTATGGACTCCAAATTTTGGTTTGACCAGTGACCATGCTTAAATTATACCATGCTACAAAGAACTGCCTGTTTCAGCTAAATTAGAAACTTCTAAATTTAACAATATTCTTATATTCTTGTAAAATCTACTCCACTCTGCAGTCCTCCTGTCTACTTCGTTGGAACTTTTGTTGTATATTTATGTAGACATCTATGATATGTTACAAATTCAAGCTATTGCGTGGTTGTGTTTAATCATTCGTTTACTATGATACCTATTCCTGCTCAAAGCAAATACACTTCATATACGTTCCTTTAAACTGTTTCGCAGACGATTAATCAGTTCCAGAAGATCGAATATGTGATGAAAGTTTCCGGTCCGAAGCCTCTGAACGTTGCATGGTTTCTTAACGGCACAAAGCTGAAGTCGAGTAAGAACAGGAAGGTGACATACTCGTCGACGCAAGGCGAGGCCAAGTTGCTGGTGATGGAGGCTGATGCGGATGATGCCGGCGAGTATAAGTTTGAAGTAAGCAACGCGTCTGGTGAAATCTCGCAGACTTGCACGGTCACCGTCATCTGTAAGTATTCATCGTTGGATTTTAATTTGTCTATAAAACCCGCGAGTATCTTGTGATACTTATTAGGTCCGATGGACTTTGTTCTGAAGAGTTTTCATTCCGAGCGCGTCTATACCGCTGATTTCATTGATGAATCTTAACTCTCCTCTCCAACGCTATATCTCCACTGATTATCTTTGCAGGTGTCTGCAGGTTGATATGATCAATGCTGGTGGGCGAGAATTAAATAAACTTGGACCTCGGTACAAAGTATCTTGGGAACGAAAAATTTTGACCCCTTACTACCCTGCCTGTCGGCTTAGTGCAGCGAGCAGGGTGGTGTAATTGGTCATGTCTGTCTGTCTGTCTGTCTGTCTGTCTGTTTACTTGTTTTGATTTTCAGTAAAGTAAGTCGACAAAGCATTGACTGATCTCTACGAAATCTGATGCGTTTGATTGTATGGTGCACACTGTCTCCACGTGATTATATTTTGGACCTTTTCCTTCTATAATATCTGTATCTCATAGGGGAGAGGGCATTATAAAATGATGGGCGGTACCTGTCTGTCTGTCCGTCCATCCATCGCATGCCTCGACCTAACTCGAGAACGGAAAGGCATAAGAAGCCCAAAATTTGCAGGATAGAAGTCCATCACAAGAGTAATTCATGAACCTATTTAGAAGTAAAAAGGTCAAAGGTCACTAGGCGGATTAATGCTCACACGGTAAGTCAAGAACGGAAAGTCGCAGAAACACCAAAATTGGTAGGAATGTTGCCCACCACACAGGCAGTTATGGTCAAAGGTCAAAGGTCAAGGTCAAGGTAGGCGGATGGAGCATGACGGAAGTGCGTCATATCTGCCGAATTGGAAGGCATGCTAATTTCAAAGTTGGTGTACAATTGGAGCATGAAGAGCCGCATTACGGGCAAGCGCCATGACCTTCAGAGTCAAAGGTCATGGTGACAACGTAACGTGGTCCATCTGACGACAGGTGTTGGCCTGTAAGTCGACAAGGAAAAGCTCCAGAAATACCAAAATTGGTATGAGGGTTGCCCATGCGACGAACAATAACGCGCACCAGTTTCAAGGTCAAAGGTCAAGGTCACCAGGCCGATTAATGCTGAGACCGAAAGTGTCATATCTCCGAACGGGAAGGCCTACCACCATCTAACTTGGTACACATATGGAACACGAAGACCTGTATCACCGACAAGCGCCATGATCTCCATGGTTAAAGGTCATGTTGTAAGGTCACGTGGTCTGCCCAACACGTGTTTCGCCATAAATCGAGAACGAAAAGTCTCAGGTACACCAAAATTTGACAGGAAGGTTTCCATGCCACGGGCAATAACGCGCACCAGTTTCAAGTCAAAAGGTTAAGGTTACTACGCCGATTAATGCTGAAACCGAAAACTGCCACGACCAGCTATACAGGGCCTGTGGAATTGGGTTATTGCACGCGAGCGGAGCATACCGTGTCGGCCGCACCCGGCGGCCACACAACAGTTGTCATTACACATAAAATGCAACAGAAAAACAGAAAAAAACACACAGGTAAAAATGCAACTAAAACATACTTACATCTGTTTGTATCCATTTCCTTAAGCAGACTATCTAAAAACACTGTGGCTACTTTGTGGGTGCATATCATCTGCCAGTCTACCAATATTGACTATAAAAAGCAGCATGGAGAATACGATGCTCATACATGACGTACTCTGCTCTATAATTCTGTTGTTGTATTTTAACACTGACATCATGTATACCTAGCTATTCGATTCATACGTTTCTAATACCATGTGTTTATTGCAGCGGGAGGTAGGTTTTGCGCATTGTCGCAGAAGCGACAGCGGCGCTTGTTACGTGTAATGGTTGAGTTCTATGTCGTGAAACTCTGAGGCGTGCAAACACACTCTGGAACCTCTTTACCATTTCAGACTCATTCCCTTCGGCCTTCACTGTTTGATCAGAGTAGTTATTTTCTGATTTGCTGCGTCGAAATCCACGGTCACCAATGCCGCAACCAATTTCCGTTTTATATTAATTAATGTTGCACACCACGCTTGCAAAACACTGATATCAGTCAACCAATGATTATGTCATTTGCAACGTGTCTCGTAGGCTATACATACTGTGTCAAAATTTTTAACGTGAAACGCCTTCATCCAAATTTGTGCCAAATTATTGGCCCATATTGGGCTTGTAATAGTTTCACACATGAGAGAAATATCACTGATCATGTTTTAGTTAAATTTACAGTTCGGACATAGGATATTTGCGCTTATAATCGAAACGATAAAATAACTAAAAACCTACAACGAGGTTTGCTGCTAACCGTACACTACTGCAGCATCTGCAACGGTACTCTGATTAAAAGTTATTGATTATATTTAAAAAATAAAAAATTACATCCAAAGTGTTGCACGTCTGAAGAGTTAATTGTAGTGTACAAATGTTGTTAGTCAATTAATTTCCGCCGCGATCTGCAATTATTTTATGTCGTTTTTTCGTGATATTTTTACTGTGAACACTGCGCATATGACAGTCAATATGTGTCATATGTAATTGAATGTGTGTCAGTCTAGCAGCGCAACGATATGGTTCAGTTGAGTGTTTCGTGTTGATTATTTGTGTTACTGTTGTATTGTGTCTAGATTGTTACCATATATTTTCTTTAGTAATCATTAGCGGCGAGAATCAGCTTGCAGAATGGTTATTTTTTGTTTTTAACATTAGAAATATACAATTCTTGTCATCTCTCTGGATTCGGCCCACAAGAGGCAACAAACTCAATCAGGCTTAACTGCATACCGCGGCCAGTGGCGTAGCCAGAGGGGGGCGGGAGGGGCAACCGCCCCCTCCAAACTTCCACCAGAAATTTATTTATTTTCAGAATTTATTTATTCAGAATTTTATACAATGCTTAACATTCGACCCCGATACCAGTAATGGTGAATATATACTAACTCTCATTGGGGCGGTCAATTAAGTCGTTCGGTTGCTTCGACATTGTGTAAGATGTTGTAAAATTAATACTGACTGTAGTTTCATTGTCACTTGATGTGCTAGTTGCATTGACATTTTGCTGTTTGTATACTCAGTATACGTAGGCCTATATAGTAGGCCTAAAGCCTTCTGCAGCCTTCATCATTGCAGGATGTTTGATAGTGGTACGTCACGATACCGGTATTTACTTTAGTCATAGCAGCAGTTGTATACATGTCTCTTTTACTCAGTGATGGGACCAAGACAGTAAGTGCAAGAGACCAAAACACTAGGTCCCAAGACAGTGAAAATACTGCCTCGAGACGAGGCAGTGCCTTGAGACTGCCTCAAGACTATCACTGCTAGTCTGCTTTTACTTAACATTGTGTGACTAAACCTGACGTTGCAGGCTACACTTGTACACAGCGATAATACATGTATTGCACTGTTTCATATAGGGTGGGTGGATGGAGGGAAAGGTGAGTAGAGGGAAATAGGACAAGAGGACAGCTCTGTGATTTTTAAAAATATAATTAGAGGACTGGTGAGTTACTATGCGATATAAAACGTTGTACTAGTTGGGAAGATGGTCAAAAAGGACATATATTTGGCGTAGTATAATGCGTGCACCTGTTAGGCCGCGTACAAATCCGCCCCCTGCAAACAAAAACCCTGGCTACGCCACTGGTACCGCCTGGTAATTCTTCTCACAGTGCTCATGGTACTGTCGTACGCAGTACGGAGCTTACAGCAGACACGTTGTTTTGACTGTTTTCTAAATACAGTACCCGAGAAACTGGCCGGCAAGGTGGTACAGAGAGAACTGGAGACGGAGGAGCAGGTACGGAGCACGATTGAGCTGTTTTTCTTTGTTTCATTGAGTCAACTTTCTCAACAGTCATTGTCTGAGTCCGTCTAGCACACTGTGGCAGCTGATGCCTGTATGTCACAACTACTTGATCACAGTCACCGCACTGGCAGTTAATAATGCATTGAACTATGGAAACGGTATTCTCAGCTAGAAACCACTCAGAGAGCGCAAACCTTTACCGATGTTGAATCCTGCTGTCAGACAATTAATCGTTCGCAGCAATTACGTAATTTCCTTGACGGAGATAAAATAGGAAAATACACCAAACTCTGTAACGATATGAGGCTGCCTGTTGATGGTACATAATAATAATAATAATAATAATAATAACAGACGACAGAGGCTTACGGCAGCCTTGAACAGTTAGTGTCACTTAACGAAAGAAAAAAAAACTACACGGGGAGGGAAGTTGAAAGGCTGCATATTTTACTGCAGACTGCAGGACAGTCGACAAGGAACACTAGTCTTGTGTAATGAACAGTTTTCAGCAATTCACTGCATACATTGACATCAATCAACATGAAGTAGAGATTCGGTTTTCTTTCTTGGCATAAATAAGATCAAAATCTGTTATAAATTGTACCAATAATAACTTGCCGTAACAACAGTAAAGCCAGCGAAAAAAGTGAACTTCTTTCTGCTGGTCATGCAGGAATCTGTGACGCTCAAGAAAGTTCCGCTGAAGAAAACACAACCTGACGGTCAGAAACTTCTTTCAGACGCATTTCAGTCGTTATTGCGCATTGCTTTTCACGTTTCAGAATTAAATATTAGCATTATATTCTACTCTGTAAAGGCAGAATTTCGTTTTTATTACACAAAAATGACAGTTATAGGCTAACACATTTTTACTATTACTGTGGCCTGCTCGAAAGGGAAAATGTCAAATTGCGATGCTGATTAGTACATACGGCGTAAACATTTTGCAGTATCATTCTGTTTTTGTAGTTATGAAATTTTCGTCCAATATTGCAAATTCTACAACAGGTGGTAAGTTTGACAGTGAAGGGACATTTGGAACATCTAATGACCGTCATTAGTTTGCAGTGAGCACAGACCTTACAGCGGGCACGTTGTTTTGACTGTGTTCGAATACAGAAGCTGAGACAAAGGACGACAAGGAGAAGCAGAGAGAGTTGGAACGTATAGAAAAGGTATGGAGAACGATTGGGATGTTTTGGTCAGTTTCTGATACGCTCACAAACACGATCACAATCACACGCAAACGTTCCACAATTTATGCTAAAATTCATTACAACACAACCAAATTATTTATCTAATTTTGACGTTTCGGCCTCTATCAGAGACCTTCATCGGGAGGACTCCGATAAAACGTCAAAATTAGGTAAATAATTGGTTGTGTTATAACAAATTTTATCATAGATAATATTCCAATCAAATGAATATGTTCGCTGAGTCCCATAATAATTGTTCGCTTCATCATCGAACCAGCATTCTCAGCAGCCATATTTCTGTGTCAGCCGAGCACTGTGGTAGGACCTAACTGATGCTTGTGTCACAACTACTCACAGTGTAAACGGATTGGAAGTTAGTGATGCAGTGAACTATGGAAACAGTGTTCCGAACGAGAAACCACTTAGACAGTACCTGGTATAAACCTTTGTCGAGGTTGACCATACATGCCGATATCAGCAGTTATCCCACGTAGTATTTCCCATAGTGGCTTTCCTCGCTGCAGGTATATGCCGCATAATAGCAGGATTTCTCATAATGGCTTATTCCAGTATACGCATGGCAGCTTCGCCATGTTGAAAAAGTTTTAACAAATTCTGGATCCGGGTCACCTCGCCTGTTTTTGTCTCAAGGCCTATCCCTCTCAAACAATTTATGAAAATTCATCCATAACGTTTTGAGTAATCCTGCTGTCCCACAAATCAACCAACAGCGGAAATAACATAGTTTCTTTGACGTAGGTAATTTTTACGAAAATAATCCTAACTCTGTAGGCCCTAACGATACTGGATTGTCAGTTGCTGATATAACTATATGACTATAGGAATAAATTAAAAATCTTTTGAAATGAACAGTTTTTTTAGCAATTCACTGCATACATTAACATCAATCAGCGTGAAATCCAGTCTCCAGAGTTTGTTTTCTTGGCAAGTGAGATCAAAATATGTTATAAATTGTAACAAAATACGTTACCGTAACAGCAGTTCTGCTTTGCTGCTGTTAATGCTGTCCGCACATGTGGAGCAGAAATAAAATAAACAGTGTTTTAGCAACCATTTATTTTATTTCTGCTCCAAGCGTCCGCACATGTAGACCAGAAATAAAATAAACAGTCGCTAAAATGTTTTAGAAATGTTTTAGCGTCATTTGCATAATTCGGTGCTAGCTGCTTAAGTCATCGAAACAAATGAACTTCTGATGGTAATGACGTAGGAGAGAGTGGAGCTCGAGAAGACGCAGAGGAAGGAAAAAGAAGGTGATACATTCGTTATTACGCATTGCATTTGAGCATTAGGCCTAAATGATGGCATTTTATTGCATCAAAGGCTTCAATTTTCAACGTTCCTTTTTACTGTACAAATATGAAAGTAGGCCTAACATCTTTATTATTACTGTGGCCCGGTCGAAAGTCGGAGACGAGGAAAATTGCGCTGCTGATTAACACTTCTTATTCGACGTAATAGTAAACTTTCTGCATTAGGGGTCTATGCAGAATAGTTATGTTTTTTGTTGCTAAGAAATTTCCATCCACTACGCGAGTACTGCAATAGGTGATCGCTTTGACAGTGATGAGAATAACATTCGGAACACCTAACCTTCGTCCGTCATTATTTTCACTTATTGATAAGTTCGGGACTTTGACAAATTGACGGTACTAGACTGAGGACAATAGCGTTCGCAAGAAAGCGCATATCGAAAAATAACGTAAAACATAGAACTGTGACTGAAGACAAAGAAAACTCATCATCAATGTTCCTGTTTTACATACTTCTGATATTGTTTTAGTAACATTACGTTTCGACGATAACATTTTAAGCGACAGTTGATTGGTATAGTCTACGTCGTTGAAGACAAGAGTACTAGAAACTGTTACTGTCCGATTGTAAACGATACTGCAGTAACAGCGTATTAGTACTGACTGACTTTTAACACGCTTAGCATGCTACTTCAGTTGCAGATACATACAGCTGTCGCCTGGTTATGTTGATTTGATTTTATTGTCGTAATTTGAAATCGTTTGAAATCTACGTTTGCCACACACGATACAGCAGCTATAAACCAGCATATTTACAACATTTGTGTAGTTATTGAGACGGTGTTGCGACTGATGTAGACCTATGATAGTGGAACATGTCCTTATATATTTTACAGCTGGTCCCCTCATGTCTTCCGCTGACTTTGCTTACTCTCCTCAACTTGCAATTTTCATTACTTATAATGTTAATTACCATTGACACTGTAATCATGCATGTAGGCTTCGAACTGAATACCTGCGGTATGTAAATGGACGATTTATGTGAGTATTATTCGTAGATTGTCGATTGATTTTGGTTATATTTCCTATGACCTGCATGCATTTAATTATGTTATTTTCTCAATGCAGCACAGGAAAAGGCCGAAAAAGCAAAGGAGAAAGAAGAAGCGGCGGTGAGTGCTGTCAAAGTATTCAGGCCGTTAAACGATCGAGTTTCTGAATTCCTCACATTTTGTACATTACGATGCTTGTGCTGAACGTAGATTAATTTCCAGCCGGCGTCAGAGTCATCGTTGACATCATTTTTTTCAGCTTGTACAAGTAGACTACTTTGCATCGAGGTATTTAATACGGCCAGAAAACTTAAAGTAAGTAAGCTACAGTTAAGTGGCAAGTATTTGCAGTTTTTGAAACAAGTGTGGCAGTGGCGTCGCGTAGACTAAACTGAAGGTCAGGCCAGCCTGTGTCCTTTCCCTTCCTTTCACTTCCTTCCATCCTCTCCCCTCACTTTTCTTACCTTCCCCTTCCCTTGCCCTTAGAAGTAGGCCCCTATAT
>Ga0209145_1000332_pt1 | contig 10160 bp, 9 predicted proteins | sample WorMetfiPIANOSA2_FD_187396 | JGI IMG/M metagenome (GOLD analysis project Ga0209145, IMG submission 187396) | Marine gutless worms symbiont microbial communities from Max Planck institute for Marine Microbiology, Germany - Olavius filocauda... | ecosystem: Host-associated > Annelida > Digestive... | reverse complement strand
AGCTGAATGGTGGTCTGTCCCAGCTCCACTCTGCTGATGATGCTGCTACTGCCTGGCTGACCAACTATGGGTCTTAATCGCATACGCAAGAAGAAGTGCATTAGAGATATTCTTGCTGATGCACTATATAAATTGACGTTTTACTTACGTACGTACGTACGTACTTACTTACTTACTTACTTACTTACTCATCTCTCTCAGTGATACAAGTACAAGAGCTAGTTGCTGGTCTGCTGTTACTAATGTTGTTGGCCAAAGCCACTTTCAGAAAGAGAATGCTATGCTGCAACATTATCAAATTCGGTGTTTTTGTTGATAGATTTGAGTACATGTACTGAGTGTGCTGTATTTCTGTGTTATTTTCTGTTAGTTCTACTGGAACAGAGATTTTATGAAATTCGTTTTTTTTGTCTGTGTAGACGAATCGTTGCTGAAGAAAAGAGAAGTGTCATTGGTTAACAATTAAATTGTTGTTACTTTTTAGCATGACGTGTTATGTGCATGTTGCATTACGTTTTGTTTAATTTTGCTGTAAATACAGAGTGGGCCGAAAGTTTGTACCCTGTTAAGCAAATTAATACATGGTGTAGTGTACTGACTGTGTGCAATTTATTTCTTATTTATTTTTTCGGTACTCTGCCACTGCCAGATATGGCGAAGTACTACACACTGACGTCATCTTGTACTGGCCAGCATTATTTGTGATCTGCAGACACTCATCGCTGCTCATTGTGCCATGCATGACAGATTATGGACGCTGCAGTTTCTCTGTTAATGGTCCACCATGTGGAATAGCCTGCCATGTGACTGTGATTAACAGACATCATCATCATCGTCATCACAAACTTACTAGGACACAGCTCAACTGGTGCTTGACAGCACCTTATAAAACTAAGTAAATGAAATTAGTGAAAATAAAATGAATGTTACAGTTTAAGTCATTCAGAAGCAGTAAACAAGTACGTCTTTAGGTGATGGCAAAACACAGAATGTGAATTGGTAATCCGGGTGTGAACCAGTTCCAGGCATACATATGTCTGAATACCTTAGCAGGAAGAGGTTGGAAGCATTTCATAGCACATTTTCAGCTTGTGTGAATATGGGCTGTAATAGTGATCCATGCTGAGTGCTTCAGAGGTGAGCTTTTCTCGATGGGGCACTATACAAATCTATCTACCTTTACCTTTTCTTTAGTGACATTATTATTACTCCCACAGACAACAGTAGCGTGAGTGAAGTGTTTAGCGACATGTGTGAGTCTGTCTGTGATTCTGTCTGTCTGTCCACACGATTACTCAAAAACAAGTGATCTCAAAGTCTTCAAACTTGGTAAATATAATATAGGGAATGAACTCGGGATATCCTATGGTTTTGGGGTTGAAAGGTCAAGGTCACAGGGTGTGCAAATACATGATATTGAAAGTGATCGAGTGGCTGGTGTGAATTAAGCACTCTATCGAGTGCCCAGCCTCTAGTTGCTATTATTATTATTATTATTATTATTATTTAGGGGGTACAAACTTTTGGCACATTTTATTTTAATATTTCTGGGCTGTGCTCATTGAAAGTGGTTTCTGTGGTTAGACTCATTAATTGTAATGAATTTGGCAACTTTTTTTTTAAATTTTCTTACATTCTGCTTTACCTTTAACTGTCATGTCAGTAGTGCGGCATTTGCTTCAGTAGGCCTACTAGTAATTATTTATGTAGATTAATTTGTTGTGAATCTACAGTGCTATTTAGTGCATCACTGAATTGAGATTATTGTCTGCTGTTTTTATTATCTAATTTGTTTCTTTTCTAGTTCAGTTGGTCTCATTTGAGTAGTTATTATTGCTAATGTTAATGTGCAGTACATGTTATGCAACACAAACTGTGAATGGGGTTTCACTGTCGTCCTGAATAAAGTCGAGACTGTGTTCTCTGAAACATTACTACTTGGCTGACTGCAACTTCGGCATTGACATGTGGTCTAATAAACTGATGCTGATGATGAAGAAGTTTGCCGTACAGTGTATCAGCATGCATATGAAGACTGCTGGATGTCATCAGTGTTTCTAAGTTTTTCCCAGTTTCAAAACTGGGAAACATGGATTCTGTTTTACTGATAGCCACTTGAGAGGTCCACTCTTTGTAGCATACAGCATTCATTTGCTGAGGTAATAATGCATTGTTGTAGAAATATTACGGTACAGACTGTAATGTTTTTGCTTCAAGCTTTACTAACTTACTTTTTCCAAATTACATTTTTGTAAAGTTAATATGTTTCAATTTCAGTTATGTGATGTAGCTTATGACAGAACATTCTTACAATGATGCGTAGAAGGAAATTGTGGTCTTCGTTGTTTATTTAGGTGAGAGAGAAAACATTACCTGCAGGTACAATGTACAGAAAAAAATTCCGCATTGAATATGACAGACGGCAGGTGCTGTTACATGTGTGACGGTCTATGTCTTCTGACCTCAAGAACTTTAACTGTTGTCGGATCATCGTCTGAAAGAAAATTTGAATTATTCAACATCTATTCTGTCTTGTACTGCTGTGGCTATATTTGTAAGTTTGCACTGGACATTTGGAACTAGCTGTACACCGTGTAATTGATCACCAGTGTCGGAACGGCAGTGTGTACATTACAAAGGCAAACTACACTTCAGATGCCTGTTTTCATGTCTGTTGCAGCCGTGGAGAATATTCAGCCTAGTAACCAATGTTTTAACAAGCTTTGTTAGCTTGATTATAGCCAAGTAGAAAACAAGGGAAGATACACAGACACTGACAGCTGACATTTTCAAAATTATATACTTACTGATGGCCTGCAAGATTAGATATCGACTAAGCATCGTATTCAGTACATGTATGTCGTATGATGAATGAGGCAATTACTGAAGGATGAAATCACGTCAATAAGTCACTTGAGGCTCTGCATATAGATTACATTGTTCAACACTATACTGTCTGTTGACACTTAGAAGTAAATGGGGATGTGCCGAAGTAGTAAGACGGTTAGTCATGTTGTGAGAATATTTGGGGTTCCTGGGGAGTTCTTGTGTATTGCGGTTATATCTCTACAAATAAACAATCAATTACAATTTCATAGGGATCATTGCCATTTGTTTCAAAAGATATGCAGATATAAACCTACTGAAGTTTATCTAGTGTAACAAAAACTAACTTGTACTTCAATCTGGGTCGTTTATAAGATTAAACATTTGTGGCTGGAGGTAACGTGGTAGAGGTTTGGAATTACCAGTCCTTAACAGTCTCTTGAAAGCTAATCAGTTATCCATCTTACCATGTTGCATAGATAAAACTGATAACACATAAAAACTAAAAGACTAAAATTTTGAGCTTGAAAACTGAAGTGGGTAGAAGCTTAAGCATGTTTATATAAATAACATTATTTGTAAGCCTTGGTGGCCATCTGTGAAACTTTATTCATAAGCATTATGATGAGTTTCTGTTTGTTGTGCTGATGATTTACAGAAGCTTGATCCGAACTATGACAAGCCGAAGCCAGCTGCCATGTCAAAGAAACCAAGCTGCGCAGAAGGGTCAGTGGTTGCCCCTGCAAGAGGTAGGACTAGTGACGTTTGAATCAGTAGAATTGCGTACTTGCAGTATATGTATTATATGTTGTTTTAGTAAATGTCATCTTCTGTCACGTTTGTTAGTGCACTGTGATGAAGCAAGGTCTCTGAGGTTCACTGCTTTGCAATTGTATTTTGAATTCTGTGCAGAAGTGCGTCCAAGAGAAAGACATATTTCAGCAGTGTGTTAGGTCCATCGTGACAATGGCAGATTGGTGTTAATCTGTGCTACGAACGAATGCATGATGCCGATTGGACAGCTACAAAACATTTTGATTACCATACTACGCTTGCTCTTTGTATGATTTTGGACTTTATCAGTCGGTGTTGTTGTCCTCGAGGATTCTCGAGGAACAATTTACCAGTCCTTGTCCTTAGACCACAAAGTCCTCGAAAATTGTCAAAGACTTTGCATTCTGCAATTCCTCGTCCTTGTTCTCATACCTTAAGTTCTTGTCAACATCATTGGACTTTATTAAACGGCTGCAAATTTATTAACCTGCACTAACAGTAATATCATTGAAGATTAAAGAGTAACAGGAAACCTATTTATAATACTGTGTTTTGGTAAGTATGTGACCTTGTGTCCGTTTATCACTGAGCTACAGCTTCCAAAATGGCCTAATTATTTGGTAGTATCATTGCAGTATAGTGTATAGTCTTACTGCAGGTAAGTGGGCAGTTAATAGCAGTTGCATTGGATCTTATCTGATGTTTCAGTCTTTGGTTTAAATCACAACAAATTTGATGGACTTAAAAGGTCTGTAATCGTCTTGAGAATGCACTGATGAAAACACACGAAATATCACATGCAAATTGTCGTCATCGTAATGTAAGTGGATTCTGTGACACGTGGTGTGTTGGTGTTGTCATAGTGTGTTTGTTTGTGTATGTGTCACTGATCTCAGGCGATGAGTTCCTGATGCCCCTTCAGGCGTTTTTCTGTTCTCTCTGCTGCGAGTTTTCAAAGGACAGCATCAGCGCTGAGGCCCATCTCAAGAGCCGTGAGCACAACAATAAGTTCAAGGTGTGAAAACACTAGATGCTATGCCTTGAAGGCTTTAGTTTTTTTAGGTCTTGTTGTTGGGTTTTTGTGTTCCCTGCCTTAGTTGGGGTGTATGTCAGTTTTTGTAAGCACCAGTCAGTTGACTCGGTTGAAAAGAATCTCAAAAATCAAAAAGGCCCTATTATGTGACAAATGAGACATTAAACTGTTAATAAGCTATGCAATCTGAACTAGCCATACTGATACAACTACTAATTTTCTGCATGTATTAGTGTCACCAATGTTGCTGTATTATCACATGGTACCTCTAAGTCAAAGCCTTCCACATCTGGAAATGTTATTAGTATTTCTGTTGTTCCTTTTTCAGCATAATTTTCCTTCATCCATTGTAGAGTTTTGATTGCCACGATAATCTGTGCAAAAAGTACGTATTTAGTTTTGTCTACTGTCACCGAGAGATATTTGAAACAACAGACATAATATGCGATGATTAAACAAGTTCTAGCAGATTGAATTGTAATGTGCTGTCATTTTTTGTCTGATGTATACAGTAACTGGAATTTGCAGTGTTGATGAAATTTGTGTGTATATATACCTAGCTATTTTCTGTCATAACTGTCATTCTGGCAATAACCAATGATTTGATTGTTGTAATGAGCATACTCATGCACAAGTATGAAAACTGCAGCAGCTGGTATACTCAGATGTTGAATATTGCTCTTATGGTGGACGTTCACGGTTATTAATTGTTTGCTAACTATGAAGTTTTTTTACTGTTAAGCTGTGTGCAACAAGTTGTTGGTTAGATATCAAAATATGGTAAACAGTTCATTGTAGTCGAGTTTAACTGCTTTATTAACAAAGAATTTCTTAAGTTGTAAATGTATTCAAGATACTGGCTGGCTCTTTCCCAAAACTAACAATTTATTCCAATATAGAATGAGATTACACAGAATTGTGAACTGTTTATTTTCTGTTGCTGACAATTCATTTGTGTTAGTTAATCAACTTGTAGAATTTCCTAAAGGACAACCCCAGTTACGAGATGCAGTACCTCCGTGGGAAGATGACGGCAGTGACCTCAGCAGTTCGAAGAGAACAGGAAGCGAGGCAAGGAATGGCCATGATGCAACATCAGCAGCCACAGCAGCAGCTACCACAGCAGCAGCAACCACAACAGCTGCAGCCAAGCAGAGAGACAGTGATGAAACAAGGTCAAATTGTTAGTGATGTGCTGAAGAGGAAGATAACTGAGACAGAGGAGAGCAGTGAAGTGAAACGGATAAAGATTAATCCAGCAGAAACAACGCTTCAGACGGAGATGGATAACATTTTTGACGAGGAGTGGAAACGGGTGTCACTCGGTATTGAGAAGCAGACAAGAGCAGTGCATCTGAAAGCCACGGACGTGACTCAGACAAAGGGAGGCGAGTTTGGCAGCGATCTGAAACGTACAATTATCAACAAGTCTACCTCTGACTCAAAGCCTTCCACGTCTGGAAATGTTTCTGGTTCCAAAGTTGTGAGTGAGTCTCAGCAGCAAAAGATGATATTGTCCGACAGTGCATCTCGTGTCAAGCAAGATCAGACAGCAGAGAAGCCACGTGTCAAACACCGTCGATGGGATGACTCAGAAAAGGCTGACAAAGGAAGGAAATATGATGATGATGATGATAAAAGAACGCATCGGAAACAGTCACCGTCACACAGGTCTACAAAGACACCGCCTCGAAGCTACCGCCAGCAAACTCGAAGCAAGGTATCACCTCCCGGGGTTCTGCGAAGAGGTCGAAGAAGTTTGACACTGAAGGATGACAAAGATGAAAAGGATTACTCTGCGGGCAAGGACGTGGGCCGGAAAGCGTCTGCGCCGGCACAGTCCAGAGATGTGATCGTAATTGATGACAGTAAGCAGAAACAGAATGCTGCTGCGAAAGCCGAGGAAAAGTCTGTGGAGGTGAAAGCACAGAGTAGCAGTCAGCCGACATCGTCGCTGTCGACTGTGACAACAGCGACGACGACAAGTGCGTCATTGTTCAAGTTCAACTGGATGTCAAAAAGTGCGAAATCTGCATTAATGCTGAAGTCTGGTGTTCAGTGTGGACCAATGCCAGGTCGCAAGCCTGCTGCTAAGGGTACGACCACCTTCAGTAACAACGTGTACTATTCACTTCTCTGTTTACATTTAGTCGTCTGCTTATGCTATTCGTAACATATTCGTAATCGTAAAAACACACCATCAGTTGATAACTAGCAGTTAAGTGAGCTGCAGCACAAACCGTGCTAACCTGGGTTTGCCAGTTCCCCCTTGACATTGCCTCTCCTTACATCCTATTTAACACCATCCCACCATGTACATCTCAGGCAGGAGAACTGACGGCTATGAAAGAGGAGGGGTGGAGAGAAAGTACATTCCATGAGGGGTAATTGGTGCAGAGATTTTGTAACCAGATGCTTTTCCTGTCACCAACCAGTGCTATAGACATCCACTGGAACTCATCCTTTCTTCAACCACCAACAGACTCGACAGAGGAAAGGGACGTCACTCCCTTTACCTAACATCTGCTCTCAGACACCAGTACTTATCTAAGTGAGTTGCAGGGGTCACATCTGTCGTAACACAAAACTATGATGTGCAGTTTTCATTGGTCAGTTACTTGTCGTGTGATGAACATCAAATTGACTATCCCGCACAGACCACGCCCACGCCCATGTTTGATAGTTGACCTCACTAATCTTAATCACTCGAGCAATATAGAACTTGCCACCTCTTTAACAATGCTTTCGCACACCACTTTGGTCTTATAGCAGTCAGACCACAGCATTGACTTGACGAGTCCAAACTTTGCGAGAGTCCTGCGAAAATGATTGATTGTGATGTTTTCATTTATAATCCGTCAACGACTTAATTACAGTGAGAAGTAGTAACACCATTTCTTTTTTGTTCTTAGTCCTCCTACGTAAATGTATTTTTTTGGTTTAAAATGTTGACACTGTTGACATTGTCCACACTTTGTTTCTGAGATAATTTTGATATCACATGCTAGATATCAGGCAACTTTTATATAGAGTGGGTGCATGTATGGGACGCTCTGGGTTGGCCTCAGCGGTGAGGGCTTTATGCCACGTTTACACCTGATACATGTTGACAGACACATGTAGACGGATACAAGTTCTAAGCAGTGTTCTACTTGTGGATACAAGTGGATACATGTAGCCATGACGACAATTTTGTTGCCGATTCAGGATGTAGACATGCACCGCTTAGAACTTGTATCCGTCTACATGTAGACGGATACAAGTTCTAAGCGGTGTTCTACTCGTGGATACAAGTGGATACATGTAGCCATGACGACAATTTTGTCACCGATACAGGATACATGTAGACGGCGACAAGGGATACAAGTGGATACAACTTCTATCCGGGCTACATGTATCAGGTGTAAACGCGGCTTTAGTCGCGTGCCTGGGAGGTAAAGGTAAAGGTGGGCGTATGAGCATCGACATAGTGTGCCAGGTTTTGTAGGTATATTGTAATGGACAAAGATCTCTGTGTGTTTGTGTGATTAGGAGGTGCTGAAATGAAGATTGACATCGGTGACTTTGAAGTTTTTGACGAGTGCGATGAAGCGTAACACGAGTGCGATGAAGCATGATGTGCTGCGTGTCATTGATCATGAAACATTAATATATATGTATGTCTCTTATCTCATCAGACTTGCTGGCTGTTGTGTATGGACAACGTATCATCATTTGTAACTGTTCACATCAGAGACACATTTACACACCATGACTTTGTTTTGAGATGTGGCAGTTCATTCTGTTATCCTCATCGCAAATCTGGCCCAGGACCAAAAAAGTCGTGAGCTGGTCACGGACCTTACCTGTTCTGCACGACCATGATAGCATAATGTCCGCAAGCGAGCAACCTTGCTTTGAATCTGCTATCTTTAGTTTGTATCTTCATTATCCACGCAGACTCTGACAGTCGGCGTGGGTAGTCTATTCGAGTCTGTCTTTTTGTCTGTATGTCTGTCCACAGCATAACTCTAAGATGAATGACTCCAAAGTGTTCAAATTTGATATAGGGAATGTCCTCTGGATATCAACAAGTGTTATGATTTTCAGGTTGAAAGGTTGAGGTTAGAGTTAGGGTTAACCGCATATGGCATGGGTTCAAACTGTGTGAGTGCCCTCTAGTTTAGTATTCTTTTATCTATGAAGTAGTATGTGGACATCTACACATAATGTTAGTGTAGTGTTATTAAGAACATTTGAACGTTTCTTGTAACATCGTTGGTAATAGTGTAATGGTTATTGTCTAATTTAGTAAAATATAATGAAAAGACATACCATTTTATCATTTAATATGATTATTGTCTGTTGTTACCACAGTACAATTTAATGAACCGCTGACAAAGTAAAGCACACAGTCAAAAGATGAATAATAGTAATAAACAGTGGCTTTTGCTGAATAAGAGTTGAAATAGAGCATCTGCTGCATTAAGTTAATGGCAGTTTCTCATACGATGGTGATAGTTTAGTTTACTTCAAGGCACTTTCTTTCATGTGTATATGTGGCTTCATTTGACTGATTTTAGCCATTATGTTCAAGCTAAACTGCCGGTGTTTTGTCAACTGTGGACCAATTTCAAAACTATTTTTGATAGTTACAATCACGAAATCTCTGTGCATTTAGAAACGTCACTTCACCTGTAGTGTGTTGCTGCACTATCCTGTCTACACCGTGTCTCAGAAAAAAGGAGCATTTTTTGTTTTTGTTAGAACTTTGTCAAATTTCCATCAATTTTTATAAATTTTGGTAGGAAGATGGCAAAATGACTGAAATTGTATGCTACGTATACATTTTCCACCTCACCTAACCTATGCTACCGCACTACCTTGTTAAACACAGATGTTCCAAGTTGTTACACAACACTGGAATTTATTACAATTATAGACTTATATTGCGTGACAATATGTCTGAATGTTTATGATACAGTTGTATTGTTACCACAGTGACTGAGTTACACAAAATGTTATCCACTGGGTTTTATGCTCCCCACTCTCATGAACTGAAGTAGTCCAAATCTGAATCCTCTAAATGCAATTTAAATTTATATTAAAATATTGTGCAGAATCCACAACATGCACAATCTGGACATGTTGATTGGTGGTTGATGTGGCCTTGAAGAACTGATTGTTCAGACAGCCATTTATTAGTGGAAAAAACAATTTCTGTAACAATAAGACTGTTTGTGCAAGGTACAGACAATTTACACATTTAATTACAACATTATCACTTGCCATTTTCATGATGTTTGTGAATGATTATTGAAATATTTTGTCTCTATAGCTAAAACTGATGATAATGTATTTCTGGCATTGGGAGGTAGAGCAGTGACGTGGTTGATTACACATAGGACCTTAGGCTTAGGGAGAGTTCTGCTTGTAACAGTTACAGAATCTTCATTCTTCAAATCTGTCAACATTTGCTGAAGTCATTGCAGATGTAAAAGCGAATAAGTTTTGGTAAACTATAGAAATCACAGAGCACTTTCCGTAT
>Ga0209145_1000331_pt1 | contig 10163 bp, 6 predicted proteins | sample WorMetfiPIANOSA2_FD_187396 | JGI IMG/M metagenome (GOLD analysis project Ga0209145, IMG submission 187396) | Marine gutless worms symbiont microbial communities from Max Planck institute for Marine Microbiology, Germany - Olavius filocauda... | ecosystem: Host-associated > Annelida > Digestive... | reverse complement strand
GACAAGCATTTCTCGCCGAGTAACTGTTGTTACCCCTGTATTTTAGTTTTGTTTTTATTTTTGTGTTGTAATGCATCGCTGGACTTTGTCTGTTGTAAGCGTGGCAATAGTAAATTTTAATTGTAATGTAATGTAATGTGCTGTTCAGTGTGGCTCACTATGGGAAGATCTGTATAATAAGACCGCTCGTGACGTACTGCTTAGATAATGATTACAAAGTTCACAGTGTGTAGGCCTATCAGTCAACTGATAGACTAACAGACTAAACTTGAAGTTAAAGGCCATACAGACACACAATTCCTGCAAGCAGACTGTGTTGCGGCAGTACAGTAACAGCTATGACAGTGCAAATAAATATTTTTTCTCGGCTTGGAGCCATTCTCTTTGTAATTTGTAACGTACAGTATAGTTGCTAGACTTCTAAAGTTAAAGTTAGACTGATGCGACCCTCCCCTTAGAGGCTGCATTATACACATCCTTTTGTCTGTCTGGTCCATGACGGGTTGTAGCTAAAAATGTCAAATCATAGAAAGTTCAATGCAGTTGTTGCCTTTGTCACTTACAGCTTATGATGCAGAAGTGTATTGTCAAAGGGTCAAAGGTCAAGGTCAAGGTCACGTAAAATTTGGACAGGTACTAAACCTGAAAACAGATGGGCCAACGGCCAAGATACTCATACTTGAACTCAAAATTTAAAATAAAAACAAAAAATACATTATGATGTCAAATAACATTCAACATTTACAGTGTTACATTTTCAATTACGGTACAGTAAATTAAGAACAGAGTCAACATTAAAACAGTATTAAATCATCAGTTTTTCAATGTCATTTAAAAGAAGCAAGACTATGCACAGCTGTCAATTCATGTGGCTATTTCAAGCAGCAGGTCCAGCATATAAAAAGGCACAAAGTATTGACCAATGCACTACATTACAGCTTGCTATTGTCAACAGCTTACATTAGTGTACAGTACAGAGCTTGTACACACAGAATACTGCTATCTATTGGGTGCCAACGAAGCTTTGCAGACTATCAGAAATATGATCATGTGGCCACAGCTGAAGAACAAGATGCACTGATGCATTCTAAATTTGCTGCTTGGTAATGCCGCCAAAATAGAGTTGCAATAGTAAAGTTTGGAAACAGATAGCAACGTTACAACCAACATGACAGCGGTAAGGATCAGGTTCTGACTACAGATCCTGTTAGTGCTAATACTACAGATGAAGATTATGTTGCCATTATCATTGGCATGAACTCAAATTATTATGTGTAGAAATGATGACCATCTCTGTAAATGGTGTGGCTTGTAAGCTAACTAGCTGGGAACAGATCCTTAACAGTAGCATGATGAGTCAAGCGACATATTACATTACATTACATTAAAAGTTATTTAAAGTGGCCTAAAGTCAAAAAAAACTTCTAAACCACTGAACAGTGCACAGATGTATGGAACAAAGTTAGGGCGGGAAAGAACGTGAAAAAGAGGAAAGTTTTAAAGCATTTTCGGAAAACAGCGAGTTGGAGCTGATGTGACATCTGTAAGGCTGTTCCACAGACGACTTCCTGTGACTGGGAAGGCATGGTCGCTGACTGTGGTAAGCCGCGTTCGTCCGACCACTAACAGCAATGACGAAGATGATCAGAGGCAGTGGCAGTTGGAATTGGCAACACATTAAATATGGTGACATATCAGAGACAGTATGATATGAGTTTAAAATGGCAGCATCCACAGTTGATTTCTTGATTCTTAGATATACTACAACTACAGCATGTTTACATGTAAGTTGTTCATGAGACACAGTGGTCTGGAGTCAGAGATTACATAAATGACATATTACTGGAACAATATGCAGAGTAAGTTTCTTCAATAACTAAGTTGGCATTAGATCCACTGACGTTAATGAATGACAGCTGACAGGGCTGCAGCAGTCAACCAATGGATGGCAATAACATTCCAGTGACAGAATGTTGATGTTTAAAATCATCAGTGAATTGAGAAATCAATAACAATTGTAGTGGTGGATCCATCAGTTATTGGACACTGTACCACAGAGCATGTGCTATAATGGCAGGCACCAGTATGATGTGAATTTCTCCCGACAAACATGATGTTGTTGCCTTTGAAAGTTGAAACTGCATCTGCCAAGTAAGAAAATGCCTGTAGTTGCACTCTAGTTTCTTGGTTTGATGTTTCACAACAAAGCATTTGCAACATTTTAACGTGCTGTAAGTTGCTGAGACACTCCTCGAATCTTGAGTGGCACATACTTGTCAGCAAGTGAATGCATTGACTTCATCCAGCAGCTTCTGCACTAGAAGATTATGCATCAGATCATCAATATCCGTCTAGAGCTAGTTGTGGATGATGACATCAGTAGATGGAATGCTGAACGGCTAGCAGTTAGTCAGCATTGACAAATGAGTGATGTTATAGCAATGGGCGGTCAACAGGATGCAGCACAACATCTTGATCATCAAGAGTGATAACGAAGTGTATGACCATGTCTGTGAGTTGGCTCAGTGACGTGCTGTGCAAGATTCTGACTATCAAGTACATCAAACAATTGACGCGTCGTCAACATGCAAATTAAAATCATCAACGATTAGTAGTGGTGTTGAAAACGTCACTGTAATTTCTAATAAACCAGCTGCCTGTGATCCCAGTTGATATTTTGACAACAATGATGACGGCTTTAAAACAAGAACCATGTACACACGTGGCGACGATTTTAATAGTTGAAAAGCATGGTACCTGTGTAGGACGTAGGTGCATATCCTGGGACTATATCGTAAATTAACTCAAAAATAAATACTTGAAATACCCATAAAGTCGGCCTTAATCTTACAAGAATTCGTTAACACATCGAAGACGACAATATCAAATATAGTTAACCTCAATAAACCATTTATTGCTAAAACAAGTATGGTTGGCAAGGAAACAAACGGGAAATACACAAGTAAAAATAGGAATTGATATGAAACCGAACTAGTTTTTGAGTTTACATAAATTTACAATAGTACCGTATTTTTGCATTCGAAATTTGTCATACGGTCAGTTTATTCAATTTTAACGTAACGTGATGCATTAATGGATGATGTACTTTCCACATATTAAAATAAAATAATACGGTAGACTAGAAACAAATATGGGTACATGGTAAAATCAACTGGTAATTTGTCCAATCTATCTATCCAAATTCCAACCAGTGAGCAAAACTAGACATTGAGAGCATAGAGGTAATTGAGAGTAGAGCAACAACAAATTTTAACCGAAAATGTATTTTCAACTTTTGAGTTTTGACTGCGCTTTACGAATTATGGAATTAAAAATTGATTATGAGAGCGGCGTTACGTGATATGGAATGACGTGTTGACACTTGGTTGTACCCAAGCTGCAGATGCTGCTGAACCGAGTTGTGATGAATGATGGCGGTGGCAAGGAAAAAAGTCGAAGACGATGAACCGCTGCGATTGTTACGTGAAATTGTCAGCATTGGTCAGAATCGCTTCTGTGTTGATTGCGGGCAACGAGGACCAACATATGTGAACATGACAATCGGTTCTTTTATCTGCACATCCTGCAGTGGTCATCTGTAAGTTTAAATACAGTGTGTAATTAATGAAATTCGACAACAATGAAGCAGAGATGCAGACTAAAACATAGGTGTATCGTAACTTATTAGTGAAAATATTGCTGAGGAAATTACCATTTGGAGATGATTGTTTTTTGGGGAATTGCCAAAACATTGATGTCATTAGTAATAGGGCATCGCTCGCATATGAGACTATCGTACGATTCTTGCGAGATTTCTACGAGACGATTCTCATAGGGAAATTTGAAATTTCCATCTCACGAGATTGGTGAAAAATGCGCAAGTCGCGGTACGACTGCCCCCCCCCCCTAACTTCAGTCGTACCAAGTCGCTGCTTGCGAATAAACGATATTCGGCAGACAACAGCCTTCTTTCCATTCCACCGTACTCGTTACCATCATCAGTATACAGTGTAATGTGCGACTTCTAGTGGTTGTCCCACTGAGTGCAGTGGAGACACAGCGGCGATGGCGGCGACATCGGCGGGGGGAATGGGGACGCTGGCGCCAGCACCTTTGTAACTTACTTGTGGCACTGCCTAGAGCATAATACACAAGGCAATCGTTTGGTCGCTATTACGTAATTGATTATTCTTTGTTTGAGAAGTAGTGACAAGTGGCATAGACAACTTGATGCTGTCGTCGACTGCCTAGCCTGGGCACTAACTCGTTTAATTTGCTTGTCCAAACCTACTTGGACAGCCCAACAGTATTTCATGTAAAGCGGTTAAATCTCGCGAGATGGATCGGGAAAATGGTTACAAGAATTGATCGTCAGTTTTCCGCCACGAGCGATGCCCTAATCAGTAAGCACAGGCTTTTGCCATATACGATGTTATACGTTCTGTCTCCTGTGACCTTTGACCTTTTGACTTAATATTAATTGGTGGGTGAGGTATCATGATGGACTATCCCTATGCCAAGTTTGCTGATTTTAGTTTCAGCTGTTTTGATTTTATCATGTGGACAAACAGACATGCACAGAGAGAGAATAACAGACTCTGCTAAATGCTTTGCTCCTGTGACTGTCATCGGCGTGAGTAATAGGCTAGCAGACAAACTGTTAGGACCATGGTGTGAAACGAGGGGTTTGAGTGGGGTATTATGTAATACAAAGGTAACTCGCATACATACTCGTGATTGCAGCTGGTTAACCAATCACAGGTAACTGCTGGCACTTGAGTTATGATGGCTGTGGTAATGGTTACTGGCAACCGATACACTACATGCATATAAAACCAACTCTCTAGTATCATAATTAATCTCAGGCTGGAGTAGCTTTCAAAAACACTGTTAATCCAGTAGCAGGAGCTCACCTGACCCTTCCAAGCTGTGATTAAAGCATTTGATTTAGCAAACTGAGGATGTGGCTGGCAGGATTATGTGGATCATGTCAAGCTAAAGATGCCAGTTGTAATTACGGTGACAGTCCGCGAGTCCTACTGTCCATGAGTCCTACGTGTTAGAGTTAGGGTTATGCCTCATTTACACTCACGCGAATTACTCGCTGCGAACAGTTCGCGCGAACATTCGCGTGAATATTCGCGCGAATGCCTATTTACACTGACGCGAACAAATTTAACGCAGCAACCTGTTTATGTCACTGATTACCGGGTATGTCATATGTCATTGTATGATTTGTCAATATTTCAATACAATATTTCTGCTAACATTTTGTCAATCTAATTAATTTTCAGGCAATAAAGTTATGTATTATTGTATATACGGCTGGTGAGGTGCAGGAACAGGCGTATCCAACGACACACTGAATTAAGAATGCTTCTGTTATGGCGCAGATATATTGGAGTATGATAGCCAGAGACTGGATTAGTACAATACGAGAGTATACGAGCACGAACAGTTCTCGCGAATGTTAGCGTTCGCGTAAGTGTAAATACTCAGGCGAAAATCACTCAGCGAATATTCGCTCGAATAATTCGCGCGAATATTCGCGTGAGTGTAAATGCACCCTTAGGGTTATGGTTAGGTTCCATATAACCACATATTGCATAGGACTCAATTTGCAGACCGTAGGACTTGCAGGCTGTAGGACTCGTGGACTGTAATTGTAATGACTGTGTTAAATTTTGCAGTTTCTGACAAAGTGGTAACTAATTGTGTGCTTGTAGACGAGGCTTAAATCCACCACATCGTGTGAAGTCAATCACAATGGCCAGCTTTACAGCAGAAGAAATAGACTTTATACGTAGCAGAGGAAATGACGTTAGTAATACTGAGACTGTTTAGATTTCTTACAGTTTATTTCTTACAATTTATTTTTCTGGATGATATTGCTGCACTGTTGTTTTAATATTTTATTGAATAATATTTTATTGCAGTCTAACAAGTATGATTGTCTAACTCCGGATACATTTTGATAGCTTTTTGGTGCTTTTTGGTGTCTGTATTAATGTTTGCTTACTGCTATAATTTGTTGACAGTTCTGCAACAAGGTATGGGGCCCACCAAAAGAGGAACTTGAGCGACGGGCGATGGTGGAAGATGGTAATGCTCGCCTACTGGATCTACTGATTCAGAAATATGAGAGGAAACGTTGGTATTGCCCGCCTACTGATGATATGCATATAGAAGCTCGAAAGGCAAACACGTCGACAACCTCCAGCAGACAGATAGAAACATCAGTGGCATCACATTCTACACAGGCTGTGAGCAGTTTCAGTAATTTCTAGCATCCAATATTTATCTTATGAAATTTCAGTTTACTTTGGTTTTGTTCATTTTTATCAGAGCTGTACTGAATGTTGTATTTGAATGAACACGGATATATGTTTGACCAGCAATGTGCCCAGTGTTGCTTGGAATTATGTTTGGGAACTTAGACTTGTTTTGTGTGTCTAATTCTGCCGTGCAATAATTAGCATTATGGTAGAAATCCTCGGTGTGGTGGAACTGCCTAGCGAATGGTATTGCAACACAGGAGCCATAGGCTGTGCAGTATGCCGACACCTTTGGCTTTGCAATATCATTTGCTACATGGCACTTTAAATTATTTAAAAACTTTTTGCTGTTACTTTGCAAATAAACGTTTATTAAATTTTTAATTGTTGACAATGACATTCCTGGATTTATACCTTCATGCAAAGTTTGGTCCCGCTGCATTGCATTGGTTTAAGAGTGTATTTGGGACATACAGACAGACACACAGACAAGTCTTTTCTTATGTATAAAGATTATTTTAGAATGTATGCAATATCACATGTTCAGTCTCATCTGTAATGCTGTAGGTAACTGGATCACAGAGTATCCAGAGCCTGCACAGTGTTCATTCCATTCAGAGACCTTCTCCTGGTTCTGCTCGGTCTTCCTACACTCAGATATCCAGCCCTTCATCACCGGCTGCACAACCTGGCATGCGAGGCTTAATGACTGTTTCAAGCAGCACAGCCACTCAGCAGCAGCAGACATCCAGTTGGTTTTGCATCTATGCTTAATCTTTAAACTGTTGTGATAGCTTTGAACAAGAAGATGTACAGTCAACATGGTTGTGGCTCTTCATGTAATTCAAGCTTATGCGCATCCATTGATTGCACCCATTTGTTATGATGTGACATTTGATTGTTGAATTCTGCAGCTTATCAGTGTTTAATATTGTATGCAGCTCACTGTGGGATACTTTATTGCTTTATATGCACGTGCATTATGCTGACTTTGTAGTCTTGAGTCTTGACCTCTGACCTTTTAAGTGTGCAGCAAGTCTGAAGAGCATTTGGCTATTTATCAGTTATAGCACATTTAAGCCTGAGCTTTCTGATGCCTTGTGACCTCCGCTTCAGCAGATTCAAGAATGTAAAAACAACACAAGAAATTTGATGAGCCATAGTGCATAATGTAATGGATATTGATGCTTCTGATGCTTCTTTTACTATTAACCAACTTTGTGGTAACAGATCATAAGTTTCAGATGCCTGTTCTACTTTGCCTTCATCAGCATATTATGTATAATACTGATAATTGTCTTGTATTAATGCAGATGAAGCATTTGCAAATTTTGCAAATTTCGATGCAGTGTCGTCATCGACTGTTGGTGCAGTACAGCATTTTACCTTCTCATCACAGTTTCCTGCTTCTCCTCACAGTACATGTGTGTATGTTTCATCATTAAGTATCAAGCTCAAGCATTTGTGTGTGTGTGCACTCTTGTATGTGTATAACATGAAAACTCGCTGAATTGAAAAACAGTTGTAGACCCAATAAAATATGTGCGTATGATTAATGTGGTTATGAACAGATTGGCATATGTTGCATTTCACAAGGTACGGTAAAAACAACTATTAGGAGAGGTGGGCAATTCTGTTGCAAATTTATTTAGGTATCATCATGCCAAAATTATAAAAATAAAGTTTGATTTGACAAAGTTATTGTGAAGATAAAAATGGTACAGTTTTTGTTGCCCCATACTGTAGTTATCAGACACTTGGTGTAAATTTTGCAGTTGGTAATGATGCTATTTGATATTATTATTAGACAGCAGAAGTTACAAATTGGCATGTTTTGACCGTTAGTAACACCGGTTTCAGACGGATTTGATCCGATGCAAGAACAGACATACTCAGTTGGTATGACGAAGCCGTCACCATCAGACAAATATGCAGTACTTGCTAGCGTTGACACGGCTGCTACAGCTATCAACTGGAATGGTCAAATGAACACCACTTGTCAGTCAAGTGAGTGCATATGACATGTTTCATCAGTAACTAACATATTTACTATAGTTCCAGTTCCAGCAATTTTCATATATGCTCTGGTTTACTGAATTTCTAACAAGATAATATTTTCATCAGTGCAGCTGAGGCTGTGACACATCAAACATGAAACTGATCTAGTGGGTGGCAGACAAATAACGCAACTTTTCTCCATGTGATTCTTTATGACCCACAAAAGTCTTGAAGTTGAAACTTTGTATGTAAGGAGCATGTGGTAGGCCATGTCAAAATAATTTTGGAATTTTGGATGCATTATATTTACACAAATTCAACTGTAAAATTCTGTTTTGGCTGAAAAAGTAATGGAATGGAAAATGTAAAGTATATGTTGTTATCTTAATCTGCAGTAAATGTTAAATTTGATAATTTGCCTTACAACATTCATTAGTTGTGTGCTCTACAAATGACAAAAGAAACGATCTAAATGATGGCTAGTTAGCAATTTTAGCATCATCCTGGTTGTGGATGCAGTGGCTCCTAGCAGGCCATCGGGTGAACAGTTTGTCTCAAGTATTTGCCAGCAGTATGTCATTGTGAGTGACTCGGCAGTGTCAGGTATAAGCATGGATTGTGGTGTGAGTTTCTCTTGACGCCTGTGCTGCTGTAGTCGAATATCTGTTAACAGGGTGAGGGTGGGTTATTTCGATAAAAACAAATTGCTGGTAGCTGTGATAATGATGATAATGACTGATGATGATGATGAGGATAAAGATGACAACAGTGACTGGGAACAAGACAGTGCTGAAACTGACAGAATGTCTACCGAGAGTTTCAGCAATGAGTGACATATACGATGAGTGACTGGCGCTTTGCTTCGTTGTGATGTTTGCAATTTTTAATATGCATCTGTTGCATTGTTGTGTTAAATTTTCTCATTGTTCATTCTAGTATAACATTTGTGTCAAAATCGATAACTAATTTTTGTGTAAAAAAATTGTGTGGCTGTGTGTGTGATGTATTTGGTTTTATTAATAATCATCTACTTGAGTTTTGCTGCATGTTTTGTTATAAAACTTATTACATGAAATTAGGGATGTGCGGAATAGCAATTTTATTTCGGTTCGTATTCGGTGCAGATTTTGAAAAAAGAACTCGGATTCAGTTCTGATATTGTAGTTATTTACTACTTATATACCGGTAATGCTTGAGTACATACGTAGTTAATATACAGCAAATATTACAGCCTTAATGTGCTGTGTTGAATGAACTGTGATTACCAGCCTTCGTAGTTAATAAACTTTGACGTCACTCACAACAGTGACAACAAGTAAGTAATGTAATTGCATTCTAAAATCTGTATGCTAAACTCAGTTTCAGTCGTGTTTTAAAACATTCTTTATCATTGAATGCAAGCAAAGTTATTTTTTACCGGCAGGATCTGCCGCAGGCAGAACTGCCGGTATTGTTTTTACTCATGGGCCGATTTTTGGGTTTTTCGCCCCGCAGGGGCGACACGTTGCACCGATCAAGGTAAAATTTGGCACGGAGGAGCGGACCATAGGGACCATAGGTCCGCTCCTCCGTGCCAAATTTCATCTTGATCGGTCCAGGGGTGGGGGTTTACGGCCCCAAAACTGAAAAATTGGAATTTTACCAATATAATTGCCCCTAAGGGGCGGGTCCCTTGCAAGATTTTTTTACAAAATTTACAAGTTTTATGCGCGTACTTAGTCTACATAATTTTGCCAAATATGGCTGTTTTATTTCGATAAATGACAAAATTATTAACAATTTACTTCGATGGGTGCGTTTTCGAATTTTCGACGCCCCCTAGCGGCAAAACTATGGACTGGACCCAAAAAAGTTTGGACCTAAAATGATGGCAAGGACCACCGCTATCAC
>Ga0209145_1000330_pt1 | contig 10173 bp, 7 predicted proteins | sample WorMetfiPIANOSA2_FD_187396 | JGI IMG/M metagenome (GOLD analysis project Ga0209145, IMG submission 187396) | Marine gutless worms symbiont microbial communities from Max Planck institute for Marine Microbiology, Germany - Olavius filocauda... | ecosystem: Host-associated > Annelida > Digestive... | reverse complement strand
CCCTCCCACTAGCTCCAATGAATACATGTAATTAATGATGATCCATCCATCCTCAATGTTGCCCCCCCACCAGCAAAATCCGGCCCTGATTCGAGGACTTGCGGTATATGGTTGTGTGTGATGTTGATGAATGGATTAGATAAACCAGAAGTGGGGTCAGAGTTGGTTAAGCGCTGTGTATCAGAAATGGTCAATGTGGTCACTTGACATTGGACTACAGACGTTACCTGTTGAACTTGCTCGCTGTCTCAAGTCGACTAACAACGTTGATATTCGCACTGGAACTTGTTGTACTCAGCTGCAGTTCACACAGGACAAAGTGAAGGTTGTTTTGACTTGACTTTTAGTTTATTGTACTCGTAACTTAACTTTACAGCAGTAAATTAAAAACATAATTATTATGCAACTGGACTAGCTGCAGTGACCTGTAAAACATCATCGTAAATAAATTCTCACAACTGTTCACCGTTGACAATTTTCGAAATTGTGAATAATTAGAATAATTATCAAAAGTGTTGTTGCTGTTTTGCATATGTCTGTCTCGCGGGAGTATAGCGTTTAGCTGCGTCTCTGATTCTACGTAAATTCTGAGATATTGCAGGTATGAAATTGTTACTAGGATACTGAATTAATTGGAATTTGTGGTCTTAATTCTGTGTTAGTCAGTACAATCTAAACCGCAACTACAGCTCCGCTACTAAGCTAACTCCACTGTCTTGTCTATCACTTAAACATAAGTTGGGTTAGATGCCTGTGTGGCTAGTTTCGTTTCTCTTATCTCAACTCTACCGTTTACGCAATAGGTAGCATAGGACCCTTCTTATAATCCAATCCAATCCAATTTATTTGTAACACAACACTGAAGATCAACAATCAGTACAATCAGGTGCATGAAAATAAAGTGTCACATAAGTTGACTAAAATGTTTTATATCCATCTAGCAAGTATGTTAACATTTCCTGTTATTCAATCAAAAATGACTTTGGACAGACTATTGAGTTCGATAGAATGTAGGCTATTTCATATTGTTTATGCTGTTTTCAGTTAGTCTTGTCTAATGACTCAATATCTTTCTGCAGTTTGACATTGGTCGTATCATGTGTTGACGTTTCAGGTGCATTTAGTAAACAACAATTGTGTGACGGTGGATCACGTTATGTGTGCATTGCCAGCATTTAGTGAGTATTATCAGTCAACGGTTTGACGTCTTTCTTGCTTATCTTTGCTGTTTTGCTTTCACAACCACTGCACTGTCTGGTGCTAATTGGTTATGCAGCAGCCGTGTTCAGCCACTGTTGACGCTGTAACAATAGTCGTATTGCCCTACTAAAACGAAAACTGGCACTGGCAGCTCCAACTAAAACTAAAACTAAAATTTGTGCATATTAGTCGACTAGATGAAAACTCAAAAGTCGACAGAAGAGATGGACGGTTAGGTTATATCCTCAGACATGATTCAAAACTAAGAATAACGTTAGAGGGAAGAATGCAAGGAAAGAAGAGTTGTGGAAGACCAAGAACGATGTTTTTGGATTGGTAGTAGTAGAGTAGGGTTTAACGTCCCACCAAACACATTATAGACGGAGGAAGATAATATCAGTTATGATGAACTAAAGATGTTGGCACAAGACAGATCAAGATGGTGTCAGTGAAGATGGAAACCTGCAGAATACTACAGCCGACTAAAACTAAAATTTAAGTTAAAGAGGTGACAAAAAGCACTGAGTGAGTGGTATGTGTTTGTGTGTTGGTCAGAACTGAGTGAGTTGCTGGTGGCGCAGCATCCTCAACTCGCTACTCTACTGAGTCGCATCCAGTTTGCGTCTGTTGCCGTTGTCAACATCCAGTACAACGGTAACGTGCTCCCTGTTGAGGTATATTCAACACTGTTCAGGTAATTAATACCGGTATTTACTCACGCCGACGAGAGTCGCCGGAGTAAGGCGTTCATCCGCGTATGTCTCCGTGTGTGTGTGTCTGTGTGTCTCTCTGTATGATAGAACCAAAACAGCTGAAACTCCAATCACCAAACTTGCTACAGAGATAGTCCATCGTGATTCCTGGCTACCCATTTAATATTAGGTCAAAAGGTCAGAGGTCATTGAGTGGCCGGAGAGAGTTTGCACTCTATCGAGCTTAAACAATATACCGGTAATGGTTAACTGGGCACATCAGTAACACGTAAGTAAGAACTATATTATGACAATATAAAAGTTGAAATCAGACACAGGTTGTCAGATGTTCACGGCGACACAGTGCAAGCAAGTCCGCTCTATGCTACAGAAATTCTATCACATTCATGTACTTTGTCAAAACGGCAAACTATGTCAATTTTGTTCACCGGATGGCGCAGTTGAGATGCTAACAGCAGGTGGTGTTATATTTGTTTATTTTGAAAAATCGTACATTAGTACATGTATTTCATGCAACTATGGACGTAAGGGCTGCATGGTTGCTCTATATAGGGGCGGAACCATATTTTCTCAGCTGTTTTCAGACCAAAACTCTTATTTGTCTAAGATGGTCGTACTAGGGTACTGACGTCTGAGAACAGAGGAGCGACGTTCTTCCTCTCAGGAGTCTGTTGGTGGTTGAAGAAACGATGAGGTCCAGTAGATGCCTATACCTAGCACTGGTTGGAAGGGCATCCAGCCACAAAATCTCTGTACCAGTTACACCTCATGGAACGTACTTACCCTCCACTCTTCTTCCTTCACTGCTGTCCTTCTCCTCCTTCTCTTGTCTGAGAAGAACGTGGTGGGATGGTGTTAAAGAGGGTTTATGGAGAGGGACAGTCAAGGGAACCGACTAACCCAGATTTACCTGAGAGTGTGGCCGTTAAACCAGCTTGTATGTGTTCATATGTCGTCATACTGAATGAATATATGAGACAATATCTAATGGCCGCAATGTCTTGCGATGTTGATGTTAGCGGTGATTGATGACAATGTGCTGTTAGGGTTTCGGTCACTTGATCCCGTCGTTTGAGCTTCCTGGTGTCATGGGCGTTCTCTACGAATCTTGTGTATTTCCGCAGCACAATGGACGTCACAACAGCACGCGTCTCACCGTATGATATTTGTCTGCGATAAAATACTTCACTTTTGAAATATTCATATCATCAGTATCATACGGTAAACATATGGATTATGATGCAGTGCATAATCACCAAAGTTGATGAAAAATACCCAAAATGAACCGTGAATTAGAGTTGGAACCGGATCTCAGGGTCAACAATGTTGGCCGAGTGGGGTCGAGTAGCCGGTCAAACGTTTAGACCCGGTTCCGTCTCTGTCGTCAATGTTCGATGGTGTAACTTTACAATGGAGTTTTCAGCACGTTAAGCGCGAATCCCAGAGTAAAGCCCGGTTTCCGTTCAATCGGTTGTGTTGCGTGCGTTGCGTAAACGAAAACCGCAAGAAAAGCGCTTGCGTTGGCAAGCAGCCAATCATGGTTGCCACTGCTTCGACCGAGCATTCCTATCGGCTAGCGCTTGCGTTTGTTGCGTGAAAATTTCATTACCACGGCCTAGTGCAGCTACTGCATGGGACACCGTTTTGACTGTCACGCTCTTGATGTCTGTGTATATGTGTCAGGTGATGTTGGGCGGAGCGTGGTTCAGAGAGTGTTTTGGTGACGTTGACTGTTGTGATGTCGACTATATCGTTGACACGGCGATCAACGTCGTCGCTCGTCACCTACGTATTCGTGATGAACCAGCGGCGGTGATACCACATATCTTGAAGGTCCGTTGAGTTTGTGCTCTCTGACGTTTTATTACTAGACTAAACCACGCAAGAGCGGTATATGCTACCACGCGGATCCATGGACTTGAGCGTAGCCAGAGGAGCCTGGAATCCTATACGACCCAATCTGAAAAGTTTTAAGCAAGCGTGAAATAGGACAATGGGGGTACAGTACACAGATAGAATGTGTGCTTGGACCAGGTCCGTTGCGCGGGCGCTCATTCCCATTCATAGGCCTTTAAGCCGGCGAGGGTAAACCTAATTAATTAGCTAGCATACGACACACGTCAGCCAGATGGCCGGCCCCATAGCGACCATCGCCTTTAACCGAATAGGCCAGTATGCTATCAGTCCACTGTTACTGTTACTGTTACGCAGAACTCGCCGTTTCTTCCCTAGCGGTGACCTAGACCACCATCAGTACTCATTGTGCCTACACACGGAAGGATGGCCATGCAGGCTGAGTAGATCTGGGTGTCTTCGATTAAATACCAAGATTGTATACCCGCGAACGGTCACCCATCCCAGTACTAACCGGGCCCGGCGTAGAGCAACTATACACGTTGATCGAGACCAACGCGTTACCACCAAGCCAAGCAGCCACTAATACACAGATAGCACTAGCAAATCGATTAACATTGGTAATCGAGAAACTAGAACCCTCCAGACATAATATCAAGGGGGTCCGGAGAGGAACACAGGTAGGTTTGAAATAACTGGATAATCAATGGGGTAACTGGCTAACTCAGGTTTACTTGCATGGAGAATGACCTTCAAATGTCCGTTTGCATTCGCATACGTATTATATTTACTCACGACGACGGTAGTGACAATCATCTGCCTCTGTGATTCTGTCTGTCTGTCTGTCTGCACGAAACCAACACGGCTGAAACTAAAATCACCAAACTCCGCACAGGGATAGTCCATCACGATACCTCGCACACGAATGAATATTAGGTCAAAGGTCAAGGTTAGGATTAGGCGATCGAGTGGCCGGTGTGAGTTATGCGCCTCTATCGAGTGCTCTGTAGTTAGGCTATATTTGTGTTAGGTCACAGGTGACTTTGTAGTTTTTATTACTGACGCCGACAGGAGTCGCGTGAGTATAGCGATCATCTGCGTCTGTGTGTGTGTGTTGTATGTTTGTTTATATGTACGATAACTCAAAAACGAATTATCCCAAAGCGTTCAAACTTGGTGTAGGGAATTATGACCTTGGGATATCCTAGAAATAGTTTGGTTTTGGTCGAAAGGTCACAGGTCAAGGTCACAGGGTCACAAAGTTCAAAAACATATTGAAGGCGATCGAGAGATTGGCGTGAGTTTTTGCACACTATCGAAAGCCCATCCTCTAGTTAACTTTATGTCACTTTAATAATCTTTCTAAATTACACGCATGTATATCTTACATGCTGTTGCAAAACGTGTTGTAGAACTGTATACCGCAGTATCGAGTCGGTCATCGCGACGTTCTACGTCAGATTTCTGACTACATCGAGCGGCGTGACTTGGGTGATGTGATGAGTCTGATGGGAGCGTCGTACCACGGCGTCAGTGTCAATGACTGTATCTACAACGCACGTGTCAATGTTGACAGACTACTGCACTCGCTTCACTCTCGTGTCTGCTTGTAGTCACGCCGCGTTTACACCGGATACAACTTGTATCCACTTGTATCCCTGGTCGCCGTACGTGTATCCTGCATCGGCGACAAAATTGCCACTTGTGATAGTGATATTTTAATAACTAAAACTAAAACTAAAATGTTTAATTTTAGTAAAACTGAAACTGAAACTAAAACTACAATGATTTAAAAACTAAAACGAATACTAAAACGATTGGATAGAAACTAAATGCAAACTAAAACTATAATGATTTTCAGTACTAAAATATCACTGACCACATGTATCCGCGAGTAGAACACTGCTTAGAACATTGTATCCGTCGACATTATAGACGTATACAAGTTGTCGAGTCCAGGACACTTGTGTCCGGCAACATGTGTCTGGTGTAAATGCTGCTATAGTGTCTATTGTGCTATTACTCACGCCGTCGCGGGAATAAAGCGTTCACCGACGTCTGTCTGTGCGTCTGTCTGTCTGTAAATTTGTGATTCTCTCTGGTTGTTGTCCGCAGCATGCATAACTCAAAAAAAGAGTGAACCCAAAGCCTTCAAACTTGGTACAGGAAATGACCTTGGGACATCCTACAACGGATTTTGTTTTAGGTCAACAGGTCAAAGGTCAAGGTCACACAGGATCACAAAGTACAAAACCTATTGAAGGCGATCGAGTGGCCGGCGTGAGTTTGCAGTTCTGTCGAGTGATCACCGTCTAGTTGCGTTTCCATTTACGTTGCATTGTTGCTGTTTCACAATCATTTAGTCGATTACTACTTACACTTGTTGTGCTGCTAATGAACTGCATTCTACTGCAATCCTATCACCAATAGGCGTCGATACGTTCTGAATATTGGGGACCAAGGGGGACCAAGATCACATAGACTGGGCGGAGCCCCAGTAGGGGGGTCAGCCCCAGTAGGGGGGTCAGGGGATTTAGTCTCCATACAGGCGCACGGTAACCATTTTTCAACAGGGTGGTTAAGGTCAAAAATCACCTGTTCGACATAAGCGAGGTATCAATTTTTTGACCCCAATCTCAAATTTTAGGGGGTCAGTTGACCTTGGGACATCCGGACTTCCCGCGCCCCTGTCCCCATAAGCTGAGAAGATTATTAGAATTTAGAATGTTGTAAATTACTAGTGATTTTTGGTGCATACAGTGTGAATTGATAACAGTTTTAATAATTGACTTGCGTTTTTGTTAGAACTAGGCGTTATGTGTAAATTACATTATATATAATTGCGGTACCGTAATGCTATCTGTGTTTTATTTCATATTATCCATATTATGGTACTGCGGTGGTCTGAAAATATCGAGGGGATTAAAACAACATGTTTGCCCCAACATTTTTATTGGGCGTCGACTGATGCCCCAGCTATAGTTGCTCCGGTGGGTTCGATGATGCCGATGTATGCTGCCCACCACTTGCGCATGTCATGCTTCAGCGACCACTCAGCCCGTTTGTGTCAGGAAACACTGCTACAGTTTAGTTTAACTATAACTTCTTGTCGTGTCTTTAATCAAAAGTATTGTAAGTAAAATATAAAATTACACCCTTAGAGGCGAAGTCGATGTTATGTGTTTAACGGACCTCTAAATTTTTTTCTGGATTTTGTTGTTTTTCACACATTGTGATATCTGATAAAAAAAAGTTACCAATGCAGTTTTTGACTTTAATACACTCGTGCATAGTAGAGATGTTTACGTTTATGAAGACACTACGCTAGTTCTAGTATGTTAATCGAGACTAATGGTATTGGTAAAGTTTGCTGCACAGTCAGTAGTCAGGCCAATAGTTGAGTTTGCCGACGCTAGGTAACCAACCTGACCTGAACTAAAGTCGTGCATCTGCACGATCACGTGACTTGAGGCCAGGGGCTATTATTATTCTAAGAAAAATTTAAAGATACATGCATGGAGAGCGAGGGAAGGGGTCAAAGCCCCCTTGAAGCTGATGACGTTTTGTGTCTGAAACATTATTTTTGGATGCACCTGTGATAGTGTTTAACAAAATAAGTACATTAATGATTGATGCACATGATCCCTTTAACGTTGCGCAACGAGCTTTTAAAGATACAAACTTTGTGTAATAATATAGGTCTACAGGCTAAAATAGCCGCTGTTTGAGGCCGAAACAGTTCGAGCTGTTTCGCGTGAAAACGTCCAAGTGTGGAATGGTCAACATAGTGTCAAAGGCGGCAGACAGTTCCCCTAATGTCAAGACGCTGATGTCCATAGTCAACCATTTCAATCATGCACACGCCATTTGTCTCAGTGCATGGAGTGGTGGTGTCGATAAGCGAACTGGAAATGGCAGTATCGCAACTGGCTGCAACCGGTTCATTAAACGAAGGTACAGGTCGTATTGTCTTGACCCGCGTTAAGGTCGAAAACGTTGTTTACTACAACACTGCAGTCAGTGGTATCCGTGCCTTGTAATAGGCCTACATATGCTGATCAAAGATCGTGTCTTAAACAACGCCATAACCAACTATAGTAGGCCTACAAAACAGATAACAGAAGGTTCTCGCGATTATGCGGCTCTCATATTACGTCGCACTACATTCCGACTGCTTGTTGAGCAATGGGCGTAACCAGGTGGGGTCCTGCAGTAGAACTGCCAGCTGAAAATTAACCAATTTTAAGCAAGCTTCAAATTGGAAGAGAAAATATTACAATGCGCAGATGGCTGCGTATTGTAACTGAAGCTGCATTAATAGCATTGGCAATCGACTAAATCGAGACACCACTACTCCAATCATTAATCCTGGCTACGCCTATTGTTTAAGCTTCAACATTGTGGTAACTCTGCCAGTATATATTAATACTTCCATTTATACACAGCCGATTAATGTTATTAGTGCTTTTACTTTTTTTGCCAAAAACAAATAATTAATTTTAGTTTTATTGGTGTTAATCATAACTTCATTATTTCGTCTCCAGTGAACCAAACGGATGTCTGCACTAGCTCACGTTCCTATGCTAAGTTTACTAACATCATACAACGATAAGCTTCCAAGTCAAGCGGTTAAGGTCAAGAGATCCAAACTATGGGCATTGCATGAAAGCCGCGTATCGTGTTGGCCACTTGGGTCATACGTCATATTTTTGGTGCATTAAGCGGGCTTACGTCCTGGTCTAGTTTAACAACACAAACAGTAAACAAGTCCTTAATTTGCGATAATCGGCGTAAAGTTCAGTAAATGCACGACAGCACGTGTAGGCCCTATATATAAATACAGGTCTGTGTTCAAACCTTCCGCGTAGTAAGCTTGTCTTCGTCATCTGTGGTAGGTAACTTGTAGGCCTAAGCAATTAACTAGACCTAACTCCATTCGCAGATTAACCGAAAGTGCGCTGAAGGTAAGTGTTGTTTTAACATTAAGGAACGGGGTATACGATGTCATTTAATTTATAATTTTATTTCACCATAAACAGCGGAAGCACGAAATACAATTTTAAAAATCACAAAAAAACAAAGAAATGCATAAAGAGAAAAAGTTTGTCTGACGTCTCGTATAACGTCTCGGCATAAAATGTCCGACGCGCAGTACCTTTTCATAAATTTATCACGATCCCGACGAGCGCATTAATAACCTGATCTAACTGATATAACGGAATCAAAATTTATACTAATTTCTCTGCACATTTCTTTGAACATAGCGCCGAATATTTTGAAGTATTTCATATGTTATTAATTATTATTAGTAGTAAATTAATGCACTGTCGTTAGGCCTACTCGACGTACTCGTCACCAATCACCTGCTGCAGTCCGTCAGCAACAAGTCCTGTGGCGTCATTGCAGTCGCTATACAAAAATGCTCTTGAAGTCCTGCACCGTAATGGCATGAATGGCAAATCCGTCCGTCTGTCTGTCGTCTGTGACGTGCGTGCACCCTACTCAGGGGTTTAACTTATCGGGGATATTTTTGGACCATATTGTAGCCTGGCTATCCGGCAACTCATACACCAAAAATCACGAAGATCATCCAAGGGGATCAACCCTCCGAGCAAATGTCCCTAACCGGCGTGTGGCTGTGCGACTCCTCTAAGGTAGCCAAATAAACAGGAAGGGGGTGTACAAACAGACGAATCTGGCATATCGCCGCCTATCATCAAGTCACGTTTGGCTATCTCATCTCCTGATGAGTTTCTTGTCTAGAAATACTGCACAACAATGAACAGCAAAAAAGCAGAGGAAACCCGAAAAGGATTTAATCATTTTGTGTGTTGTAGACTGTTTGACGAGGGTCATTATGGTGGACAGTATTTACCGCACTCGTTCGCTTGGAGTTCCAGCAGAAGGCATTCCAGACCAGTATGCTGACGGCAAAGCTGCACGTGTTTGGGAGGCGTACATCGGCTGTCGACAGAGTCGCACTAGTCAGTATCAGCAATGGATCGTCCAGCTGCTGAGGAGCAAATGTTGTACTGAGGTCCTCGATGCAGCGTGTGGTACAGGGTAAGTCTTGTATTAGGCTACTGACTAGACAGTTCAACGGTTGTGTGGTTTAGTATTCAGCCTGGTATTCATCAGACGTGACATTTCGAAATTCGAACTGAAATATTCAAGGCATAAACACTGGAATGTAGACAGAAAAATATCTAGAGTTTTCTTCATATTTCAGAATATAGGCCTAGTAATTATTATGTTATTAGCCTATGTTATCATTGTTTGTGCACACTGCCTAACACAGTAAGTTCCAGTAACTGACAACCGTGACAATTTTAGGTGAGCTAATACGAGCAGCTACTAACACAAATAAAAGCCATCGATTAGACTAATGGACCAAAGCTTTACTCAC
>Ga0209145_1000329_pt1 | contig 10185 bp, 3 predicted proteins | sample WorMetfiPIANOSA2_FD_187396 | JGI IMG/M metagenome (GOLD analysis project Ga0209145, IMG submission 187396) | Marine gutless worms symbiont microbial communities from Max Planck institute for Marine Microbiology, Germany - Olavius filocauda... | ecosystem: Host-associated > Annelida > Digestive... | reverse complement strand
CACGTGAAAGACAATTTGGACAGACAAACTACACAACTACAAACGGACAACTCGTCGTCGAAGTCTTTCACAATAAACACATATTAATCGTGATTTTGTACAAACAGTGAAATGACTCTATCGACAGCATGTTTGGATTTCACCGGCTAACGTGCATTTACACTCGTATTTCCGTGCAGTTTATTCGAGTACGGCATCAGCCTATACAGCTGAGTTAGGCTAATAATAACAAAATAGTGCCACAAAACGCTGCGTTAAAAAACACATGGCATATACGGTAATGTGCTGGCGATGGGTTTGCACGGAAAATTCTCCGGTTACGGTTAGTGACCTTCCTAGTGGCCCCCTAACTATGAAGGTCCAGAGACCTCCCCTGCGTACGTAGTAAGTCAGTTTGCTAACATGTGAATAAGATGGTTATAGTATATCGGGTTTTACGAAGTAATCGACGTAAGAACGAACGCGGTATTTATTCTGTAACTGTGTTGCGTTACTATTAAATGTTAATGCAAAATGTTCGTGGGGTCCACAAAATTAGATTGGAAAACTATAATCTCCTACAAAGGAATTAAAAGTGTTTCGTATTTACACAATAAAACGCATTAACTCAGCCAAGCCGCAAGATCAGTTGAATGAATGAGGAATCACAACAGAACTGTGAAAAATTGTGGTGTCCGGACCCCACGAGACCCACGGTGGCTGCAGTGCGTATAATAATATGCTCGTCTGTCATGCGTATTATACGGTAACAGAAGTGGCAGAAGTTTTCGCCAATCAACTCGTGGCCGACGTACGTTGAAGCTTCAAGCTACATCATATAGATGAAGACATTTGAACGACAACAGCGTCGTAAAAGTTGTAAAGATAAAACGCAAATATCAAACATGACAGAATGAAATAATTATGTGACGGCAAACACAAAACATTAAACGTCAAAAACATTTCACTGCCAAACGTCAGTTCGACTGGATTTATTTACTGTAATATCATTCAGTTCGGGACGGGTTTATATTCTTCAATTTTGAAGCGCTCAACGGGATTAATCCTATAAAATTTCGAGTTTTAAATTAAAATTCAGCTTTCGAGGCAATCGAATTGAGCTGGTAGGCCTATATACTAATCTGACTACCAAACAACAGTTATATACTTTACACACAAAAAACAAAACAAACCCTATAACAAATAAAGTGGCTCTAGTTAAGAAAAAAGCTCAAAAGCATACAGAAAAAGAAAATAAGCCTAAACCAACAGTTAACCTATGTAAGAACTGCTCATATGAGCGTGCATATGATTGGATACAACTGTGGTACACAATATAATATACAGCACAAAACAGTTGTGATAATCTTCTATCTTATCCTACAGACAATCATCATAGGCATAGCTCAGACCGACGTTATTGTCAGTCGGAGCTTTATGCCGCGTTTACACCAGCGCAACTTGTTGCGCGCAACAAGCATCAAGTTGCGCGCAACTTGTTGCGCTGGTGTAAACGCGGCATTAGTCTACTGGTATGGAACACTACGACACGACGTCTCAAGTTTTGTGCGACGAAACTTGCGCGTGTGTCACGTCATTTAATGCACACACACACACATACACATACACATACACACACAGTGACAAGGTTTACTCGCGTTTACTGCATTGGCGTTGGCGTAGCCAGGATTTATCGTTGAGGGTTCTGGTTTCTCGATTGTCAATGCTAATCGATTTTTTGTTAGTGCTGCAAGTTAAGTTAGTACTCCCATTGTTCTATTTCATGCTTGCTTAAAACTTCTCAGATTTTCAGAATTGGGTGTCAAGGCCCCTCTGGCTACGCCTAGCCTATATGGTTTACTGAATTGAGCTTCAGAACTGTGTGTCAAAGCCGAGTGGTAATCGTTTTAAATCTGATTTTACTGGACTCGTTTATCAGTGTTTAGACTTTCGGGATTGTTTGTGTGTATGGGTCTAAAATGCTAAAATGGAAGAGGTCATGGGGACCAAGGTGGGTCCAGAGTCGAAGCCAATGTAGTGGGTCTGCGGGTCAATTTGTTTGCCAGTGACAAGTTGGGGTCATGGAATGGCTGGATTTGGGCCGACAGTGACACAGACGTGTGGATGGAGTTTAAATCGAAGAAACTCCATTGACACTTGAAACACACATGCGTTCATCCTGCTACTGTACCTACTGACCTTCCCACATAGAGATGACTTTGTAACGGAACGCAGTTCAATACGCAGTTACGCACGGCATGACAACTGTGTGTGGCAGGCAGACATTCCAGTAGTTTGAGTCAGGCCTAGAACTCGGCCAATAGCAGCATTGGGGTAAAAAAAAGTCTCAAAATAACTGACAACCACTATGCCAGCAGCAGCAGCAGCAGCATCATCATCATCATCATCATCATCATTATAACAACATTTATAGCATGTCTACGCACACAAACAACAGATCCACTAATTCCTAGCTCGGCCGGATTCCAACATAGATTGCACTTAGTTACAACAACGAATGTAGGTTCGTTATAAAGACGGCGCAACGTAACATTGTCAACAACAAAACAACAACAAAAAACAACCAAAAGCCACAAGTTAGTCGCCTGCGGACAAAGATGTTACACAAAAAAAGGAAAGGATGTTACACAACATCACGTCACAGAGTCAAAAAAGACACTTCCGTAAATAAAATGCACCATGAAGTTGAAACCTGAGATGCTGTGAACATAACGTAACGCATCACATCAATATACTACTGTATAACTGATGAACGGCTGAACTGAACGCAGTGATACCGCTGCCCTCCTACTGCTACTGCTACTGTAACTACTCTCTACATCCATTTATCTCTGTGCATCATTGCTGCACATATTTCACGAATCGTTAAAAAGTCTAAAACTTTCATGGCTGCAAAATTTTCGCGGAAATAATAAGCCTACATTACGTCAATTAGTCCGATCAGCCTCGGACAGTTTTCAATAACATCTGAGTGCACGTTTTTGTTTCGATTACATAAATAAGATAAATTATAGCGCCAAAACAAAGTACGTTTAGTATAATCATAACAATTAAATGCCTTTCTCAGGAAAGATTAGTTTTGAACTCAAATTCCCAACAATTAACGGCTCAAAACATACCTGGACATACAGTAAAACGTTTAAGTGAAATCAATGATTTATCAACACTAAAAACTAAAGACTTTGTTGACGACATGTACACGGATATAACAACGGTGATAAAACAGGCATATAATGGAACACATTGAGCAAAAGATAATCACCTTATCACAACCGTTATCACTAGGGCTGCACCGAATAGTGTATTTTAGTAGTATTCGGCCGATTTCGGCCGAATCGGCCAACAATTCTGACCGAATAGAATGTTCGGTAATCGGTACAGCCCTAATTATCACACCACCACGCACGTGAATAAGACTGCACAGAAGTAGGTCAATGTCAACGGACGTCCTTGAACGACCTTGAAAGTGTAAAACGTGACAAGTCATTGAACACTGTCTCAGCATTGATCACGTGACGCGGGCGCAGACGTAGTCAGTCTATTGTAACAAAAGTACGAAACGAAAACGAAACAACGTGACGGAAGCAACCGGAGTGTTAACCGCGCACGCACGAGCAGGCAGAAGTACAGATCCCGCCATTTCACGAACGGTGATAGTCTTTATCAACACTTTTGTTTTGTGTCGGTGAAGTAGCTCCGGTCACCACGGTTCGATGTTAGTAGGCTAATAGTAGCTAATTGACGGTAGCCGGATTGTGGTATTTACAGCTAGCAGTGGCATGTGCCTTATGTGTCAATAGCGCAGTGGTTAGGGCTTCGGACTCGCAATTAACAGGTCGTGGGTTCGACTCCGCGGTCGTTTCGTGTAACGACCCTTGTCAAGTTGTTTGTATGTGCCTCTGTTACCAAGCAGTATAATTTGATACTGGCCAAAGGCCTATGATGCTCTGTGGCTGGGAAGGTAACCGCGGGCCTGACGTAAAGTAATGACAGCCTACTTCTGGGTTTATTATGACTGAGTCACTTGCGGTCTGACTGTATAGAGACCGGGATCAGCTCGTCCGGCCTCAACGCTCATAACGAGTACGGTACTACATTCGCCGTAATTGCCATGGTCACTCGTGTCTGTACTAACGTCACAACGCAAATCTATCAATCAGCTCGTTAACAGTCTGTAGTATCTCGGCCGCGCAGCTCATAGCATCAACCGCCGTCTGTCTGTCATGCTCGTCGTGTGGAATCACTCGGTAGTCGATCGGGTCCGGATCGTACAGCTTACGACAGCTGTTGTCGTTGACCAGCTGCTGAAGCTGGCGTGCCAGCCGCTGTAGCTCGACGTTATCAATGGTCGACGACAGTATCACGATGTCGTGACTAAACGAAGGAACAGCGTCAATGCACAGCTGCGCCGCTTTCAACGCTTTCTTCGCAGACTACATCATAAACCATCACACACACACACACACACACACAGACCGGTTTAACATGCGAACTTGAGTTAGCCAGTTTCATCCTTGACTCTCCTTCATCCTCTTTAACAACACCCCACCATGTCCCTCTAAGAGAGGATAAGGGACGGCGGTGAAGGAAGAGGAGTTGAGTGAAAGTAGATTCCATGAAGGGTAATTGGAGCAGAGTGAACATTAAGATAACATTAACTCTAATGTGCTGAATATACAAGGCCTAATTTGGAAACAAAAATGTTTCGAGTTGGCAGAGGAATGCTATTGACACTACTCTGTTTGATAAACAAAAATGTGCCATAAATACGTAAAATGAAATCGCAGCAGTAAAATAAAGATCAACTACAAAAAGCATGTAACACACTACACACACAGACAGAAAGAAGTATGCAGGCCGACAAACCTGGTAAACTTTGAAGGTGACCCATTCATACGAAGGCTCCGTAGCATCAAGGTCATGACTAGCTGACCTCAAATCCTCCTGAGCCTGACGCAGAAATCTCCGTGCCTGAGCTGGCTGAGGATTGCAGCTGGCGAAGCTTGGTGGCGGCACGTTCGATCCAGTCTGATGAAACGACGCCGATGCGTTGCCGTACTCACGATTAAAGTTCTCCTGGTATCGTTCGCGCTGTGTTTGATGCTCTCGAGCTCGACTGTTCATCTGCTCGTAGTAGAACTTATAAGCGCTGGCAAAGTTGCGTTGGAACGATTCACTCCCAGCGAACGGATTGCGAGGATGTGCAGAGAAGCCTCTAGGCAGGTCGTCGTCGAAACCGCTCTTACCCTCGAGGCGATCCAGCTCGGTTTGGATGTGCTGCGTTACGGCAGTGGCGAAGTCCTGGTTGTCGATGTTCTTGTCCGGATGCCAGCGAAGCAGCAAACGTCGAACGACTTTACGTCGCTGGGTGTCGGGCAGCTGCCATGCGGCGTTCAATGACTCGGTCACGTCACGCTTCACTGATTCTTCACTCATCACTGAATCCGTTTCGTTTGCACCTTCATCGGCGTTTCCATCAAATTCAAACCGATCCGGTTCGTGAGAACTGCTATGTGCGTCGCCGCGTCTCGGTGGCGATTTCGATGTCTGCCGGTACTGGTTTGTCTGAGCACGTTGGTGGTAGACGGACAGTTGCATTGGTTTCGGTGTAACAGGTTCGAAGACGGTCTGGTCGGCGTAGACGTCAGCGGGAATTTTAGGCGACAACTTAGACGCACCTGCCGGTGAAATCTTTGGCCCTGGAGAGCCAGTAAACGCGGCGAAAACCTCAACGCGGTGGAATCTGTAAAGACTGGTGGATGGAGCAACAATTGGAGGCCTGTCATCACCAATATTGATGAGATAGCTGTTACTCAGGACGCTGGCTCCACTGTTGAGACCTTGGACATCATCATATCCATTACAATTCTTACTCCTTAACAGTTTTCCATTCTCATGTCCATTAATTATCAACAGCCGATCCTGGTCTGTCTTTTTGTCGTCGACGCTGTCCACACTTTGACCGTCAGAGGACGTCTTCTTGATGACGATGGCGTAGATGATCGTCACATCGCCAAACAAGGAATTCTGAGTTTCGTCGTCGAGTTCGTATCCGACATATTCTCCGTCTTCAAATTCTTCAAAATCCTCACGGAGGAGATGATGGTCCTCGACGGGGACAAAAGATCCGGGACTTGGCAGCGCCGTTCTTCTCCAGTCGTCGTCTGTGACTAGTCCGTGATCGGGCCGCACGCGCAGACGGTCCAGCGTCCTCGAGATAGCGTGCGGCGCACATGACAACATCGGGCGAACGTAGTGAACCGAGTTCTTTAGCAACTTGCCGGAGATTTCATTCACAGCATCAGCCATAAGCGCTTGAAGTTCTTCGCTGTCAGCGCTGACCAGTTTGGAGATGTAGATGGTGTACGCTGTTTCAGAAGCGTCGTCGGTCGAAGTCAGGCGCTGTTCCACAAAGCATGTCGTCTCTGCCTCGCTGTTACTCAGAGGTTGTCCACTGTCGTTGTCCACGAGGTACGTAACCACGCGATCCACGGTGTATACCTCGAGGCAGTCCAGTCGACGTCGGATTTCATCCAACACTGACGACTTCACCTTGTGACCGGACCGCCGATGCTCGTGGTGAATGAGTCGGATCAGACCGGCGATAAAAGATCTGGAGCCCATCTGACTGCGAAGTTTCTCGGCCAGTGAGCTGACCGTCTGGGATCTGGCATATCGCTCACACAGAGTCTCTCTGACGACCGTCGTCAGCGACCTCGGACACAGATCTTTCGGCAACAGTCCCAGCGTATCCGAGTGACTGTCGTCGGCTGGAACCAGACCGCACTCGCAGAGGTTCACCAGCATGTGTCGGTCGATGCCAGAAATGCGATCCAACCACGAGACACGGTCCACAAACACCACATCAGCGGAACGGCAGAGTTTTCCCTTATCAGTTGGCAAGTACAGTTCACCCACAGACAGCAAGGTGTCGACCAACTCTTTGGATCGCGCCAGAGATTTGAAAAGTCCTCGAATGGCTCTGAATGCTAACCGCATCTCGTTCGGATGTAGTCGTGCATCCAACGTATGCTGGTGTATGTTCTTTAGCACGGTGGCGTACTGAATTGGAGTGACCTGATGGGCGGCACCGAGACGAACGAATAACTCGCGGAATTCTCCAAGTTCTGACGGAAGCCGGTAAAGGTATGGCACTAGCTGGTCGTCGTCGAAAAGGTTGAGAACGATCTGTGAAGGTTTGAGGTAAGATCGACCCAGATCGTAGACGACGCAGGCAGTACCTGAAAGTTTATCGACAAGCAGCTGTCGTGTTCTGTCGTCAGCGTCAGCCGTTTCACTCTGCAAATACCGGTAGATTTTCTTCATCACGTCGGCGCGCATAAACGTCTTCACGTCATCCGAATGACTTTCCGACGAACTTTTCTGTCCCTGATTGCACAGGTTCAACACGTGCTCAATGACAACCCTTACCGGAGGCTTTTCCACGATGTTCAACATGGAAGCCACTGCCCGCCAGTATTCAGCGGCCGTCATTCCATCATACGTGGTGCCCATATCAGACTCGCAAAACCGGTAAGGGTTTGCCCACTCCGGCAACAGGTGTGCGCTTGTCCACACCAGCGATTCAAATCGCTCCAGCATCCCTTCACGGAATGTAATATACTCCGGCACAACACCGCCGTCGCCGTCAGATTTCTGCTCGTGAAACGGCGGGTGTATTTTCTGTAGGATAGAACTGCCGCGTGCCGCCGGTATGAATCTGATGTCGGCGATCGAATCCAGCACCGACCTAGAGATGAGGTCCTTCATCCGTAGCAGATATACGACCAACGTTCGCGACTTCTCAAACGTTGTCTCACTGGGACCACAGGTCGCCACCTCATTCGCAATTGATCTGGCAAACTGAACGAAAGACTCGGCGGACACGTCGGTCTGGAGGCCTACAAGACGCAGAAGCTCCAGCCACTTGTACTCGTTGAACGGCGGAGCGGGAAAGGCCACGTCATCCTTGGCCAACATCTGTTTGAACACAGCGTGATACGGATCGCACAACATCTCGGGGAAACAATAGCTGCCGTCCGGTCGAGCGACAAAGTCCAGCTCTCTCAATGCTGCAAGCACGGTGGCACGATCACTACCCGAGGCTCGCGGCAAGTATACGTCCCGAAGAAACTCGAGGTACTTCTGCCGGGTTGGTGGCTCGAACGAGTGAAACTTGACAAAGATGAAGTCCAGATACAGCTGTAAAATGGATATCGACCTGCAGCCAAGGACTTCGTAGACACACCCAACAGCTGGATTGTGGAGGAGGAAGATGGTTCCAAAACGAAGTCGCCATGCGTCAAGATCACATTGCGACGCCACACTCTCATTTAGCGTGTACACCTGATCAGCATCTGACAGTGAGACGACAGCGCCAGACACCGTGACGTGAATGCAAACGGAAAGAAGCATCGTGCGTAGATCCGCATCATCTTGCCAGATGTCAACGAGTTCGGCGAAGTACCTTAACAGAATAAAGCACTCTTCACGATTCAGAAGCGACGCCTGCGAGGTACACACGTGGTTAAGAGCTCTGATTATCGCTCGCGGATCATCGAGCGTGGAAACCAGTAGCCGCGAAAACGACGAGTTGACGTTCGGATGATGTCGACCGGACGATACGTCGAGGATATCGGTGTCCAGTTCCGGTACGCCGAGCTTCGTCAGACATCGTCGGATTGGCTGACTCATTATACCCACTTGACTGTAGTCCAGCACAACCGTGGCACAACCGACAGGCACTAGAAACCTGTCCCAGTCACTGCTCGCACCAGATGTCATATTGTTGTTTGTCAAACTGACCTTCACCGGCAGTAAACACCAGTCGTCCAGCGGCTGCACTATTTCCTTTGCGGTTATCCGGTCAGCGCCAAGTTCTCTGCATTTCTGCTCGTACTCCAGTCGCAGGAAGGTCCACAGCTTTGACAGCCACGTGCCAGTTGGTGGTCCGTTCTCTGCGGTGGATCGCAATGCGCGCTCGTTGGGCGGTCCGTACGTACTGATAGGCAAAACTGCAGGCAGCAGTTCGGCGAATGACTCGACGGTGAAAGAAGAAAACACGGGGCAGTTGTCCCACACGTTGTCACCAAAATGCGACTCGTGTATCAGTTGGTGGAGAAACTTGTGTCTGAGATCGGGCAGCAGGTCGAAGTGAACGGTACGATAGACGGGGTCGATGACCGAGAACGAACGCAGAAGATTATCACGGCAGAGCAGCAGCGGCAAGCCGTCGAGACGCTGTAATGCATAGTCGATGTCCTGAAGACAGAAACTGAGAACCAGCTTGAGAGTGGCGTCGTTGACTAGCTTCGATTCGGATATGTTTACGGGCAGTGAGTCGGCGACGTGACACTGACTCGAGGCAAAGAAGTCGATAACTGCCGTTGGACTGACGTAGCTGACTTCGACACCAGCGGAGTGGAAACTGTCGCAGACGAAGCTCGGGAGAGACACTAGAGGAAATCCAACAGCTAGAAGGACACGTCGGAGCTTTTCCGCACTTGTGGGAAGCTGTTGGACCACTCGACCTGCTCCAGGACGAGATCCAGATAACTTCGACTTTGCGGGAAGAGATTCTGGCTCTGGAAACGTCTGCTGGAGATTATCAAAGTAAACAGCATTGGTTTGATGACTGTGAACTTCATACCACTCAACTGTCCGGACGTCTTCGTTTGCGTCTTTGCCAGTCTGGAGAAAATGTTCACTGACCGAAGCTCTAACGACGGGCAGAAGTGGTAGCGATGAACGCGCAATACCGCGATACACTGCCTGCATAAGAGCTAACCAGTAGCCACCAACACTGGCCGAGAGATTAGGAAGTAGGCAATGATACCGCCTCGTGGCTTCGTCGCCAGACCACATCTCATCACCCATGGTGTGAGAGACGGCCTTCAGAACAGCAATGTATGATGGAGCAACAACGTGACTGAAGATTAATGAGTTCCAGACTGATTTGGCGCCGCCGACTTCGTCCTGCCAGAGATTGCGTCGAGACTCGTGATCGAGAGCGAAATGGCCGTTTATACTGACCGGCAGATCGCACGCGATGGGCAGCGGCAGAAAGCAGGAGATTCGGCGACGGCGCTGTTGGATCGTTCGTGGATCTGACGCGTCTACGAGTGCAGCAACAGCTCCACGTGGCATCAGCATCAAGTCTCCACGACGAAACGCCTCGTCAACTAC
>Ga0209145_1000328_pt1 | contig 10192 bp, 5 predicted proteins | sample WorMetfiPIANOSA2_FD_187396 | JGI IMG/M metagenome (GOLD analysis project Ga0209145, IMG submission 187396) | Marine gutless worms symbiont microbial communities from Max Planck institute for Marine Microbiology, Germany - Olavius filocauda... | ecosystem: Host-associated > Annelida > Digestive... | reverse complement strand
GCTGGAGACACAGTGTGGAAGACCATATCAGCAGAGTGTAAGAGGTGGCCACTGGCCGTACCGCTGATCGTCTGTCGTCGGCTGCGAGGTCGCTGAAGTCCAAGGACCGACTGACAGTCTGTCTCAGGGGCACATCAGCTTGTCGTCAACAGAATAAATAACATTTCGGTGCGGTGTAGTGTGCTGGCGTAGTCTGTGTGCTCTGGGATGGACTCGCGTCTGTCCCGTCGCTTGTTTGCCGCGACACAGTCTGAAATGTACGGTAACAGCGTTTAGTGTCTTGTAGGTCAGCTGTAGTCTTCCAGACATGAAGCATCGTGCTTGACACAGCCGGATGGTAATGTTGACATGTGAACAATGAACATCAAATCTGATACCTTCATGGAATGGAATCACTTACCTCGCAAGAAAGAGGCTTAAATGCCACTGTCTGATAATGGTCAACGTGAATTCCTTTCATCAGAGGAGGCCTCCGTCAGTTGGCTGGGACCTTAAGGCAATTAGCGCACGCTGCCACCAGTCCACCACCAACAAAAACATCTAAGCTATTTAGGTAATACGAATTTGGCGGCTGACTGTCTGCGCTGGGTGACCGATGGCGTAGTTTTGCCAGCTGCTGATGCTGCAGCAAGTGCTGCTGCGATAAAATAACGGAATGTGTTTTGTTGTACCACGTCACAACATGCACCGACTCGTCTACGTCCAGCAGCGACCGACCGACGAACCGCCGGTCGAGTCGGTCCGTGCGTACGCTGTGCATGGAGATGGCTATCGCCGCTATCTACACCCGTGCTAACCCAGCCGCTGAGGACAATTCGATAGATCTCTGTAATGAAGTGTAGCGACGCCGCCGGCGGCGTTATACTGATTCACCCATTACAAGCATCGTTGGTTGTCTGGTTCAGACTTCTGTTTCCTAGTAGCTGATGTATGGACAGAAGTTCATGGTTTAATGTTCTGTTGATACCAGCTGCGGGTCAAGTAGACTATTTGACTTTGCTTTTCCGCTGCATCTGCTACTGAGACAAGAAATAAGCCTAGGCCACCACGACGTCATCAAAACAGTATTTTTGGACAAGATTCCACTAGTGAAATACTCTAAAGTAAGTAACTCAGTAGAAAGATTCCCCACAAAGTTCTAAAATACATCTTTCCCTCGATCAATCAGTCAGTCAATCAAAAAAAAAATTTATAGAGCCATACATCACGAGCGAATCAGAGGCGCATACTGTAAGTGGTCAAGTGGTCACGTTCGTTGTAAGCAATGTCAAGTAGCTCAGTTTTAGATTACGCCTCAATTTTTCATCACAGCACTAGCAGCCATACATCAAGACTGACTTTGCCCGTCGCAGTTTTCATTATGCTGCTAATGAGAGACTGGAACTCCCTACGTAAAATAGTTCTGGATCAAAACTTTTATGTTTAACCTGGCCTTTTCCCACCAACTCTGCCGCCGTCAGTGCCTTTGAAGTTATGTATGACCTATAGCGCTTTACAAATAATGATTATATCGATGATTAATTATTATTAAATATTTCATGATGCTTTGTTGTGTTAGGTCTACTACCACCGCAAGAGAGTGCGAGCAGAGAAGCGTGCTCGTGAGAAGCAGTCTGCCGAGTTGTCAGGAAGGAAGAAGGAGAGATTGGTAATCAACGATGGGTATGATGATGAGAACCACGACTACATCGTGAACCCAGGAGAACGCTGGCATGACCGCTACGAGATCGACTCGCTCATTGGAAAAGGTTCCTTTGGACAGGTAATGTATCACCCATTCACCCGTGCACGTCACATTACTTTTATTGTACAGTTCCTGTCCAGCATTTCTTTGTGAAAGTGACAACTTTAGTATGTGCATTTATAACAGTAATAATAATAATAATATGTACTTGAACCTGGGTTAGCTGGTTACTGTCTTGATTTTCCTTCTTCATTTGTTCTGAAATGCTCATACAGGCCGGATCTTTTCATGTGATTTTTAACACCATCCCATCAAATTTTCCTTGGACATTTTCTCTGTCTAATCCAATCCACCTCCATCCTTGTACAGTGCTCACACAGTCTGTGTCACTAGTTTCACATGTCCAAAGCATCTCAGTCTTCTCTTTTTGACCACCAATCTGACCAGTTCAGATCCGAACAATTCTCTGAACTTTGGACTTTATTCCTTTCTTTACTGCATCGTTGTCAGTAATGTAGTGAAATGTGTCACTGTTTGGCTCAGCACAGCTGCGGTTCTCAGCCAGTCATTGATAAAATTTGAACACCATCTCTTAGAAAACTAGAGCACTGTCTCATGATAATGTTGGAAGTTTTGGTGATGACCTTAATCACCAAGTCATCTTACTCTGTGGGTATATATATAGATTACAACTAAATACAAATTAAGTTTATAAGTCCATATAATTTGTGTAAAAAATTATAATGCTCTGGATAAAAGTGTTATTAAGTAAGCAAGAGAGTAAACTGCTAGTATGTTGTTAGAAAAGCTAATGCATATTGTGCTTATAGCCAGTGAGACTAACAGTGTTTTCATTATGTAGGTGGTCAAAGCGTATGACCTCGTTGATCAAGAACAAATTGCTATCAAGATCATTAAGAACAAGAAGCCATTCTTCAATCAGGCGCAGATTGAAGTCCAGCTGCTTGAACTCATGAATAAACATGATGTTGATGGCAAATATTATATCGGTAAGTAGTGAGCAGTACATTTTCATTAAATCTACATACTCGTAAATTATTTCCACATCTTATTACTACTGGATATGTCATTGTTCATTGTACTTTGAAGTAATGTATTTTGATGATTTTTAGTAATTAATATAGTGGAATTGTTTACTAAACATACGTAGCAAATGATTTGAGAAGCTGCATTCCATTCATACAGAATTAATTTGCGTCACAATGAAGCATGCTGGCATACTGCTTGTGTTATGGCTAGTCGCATAATTATTTTTCCTAATGTCATAACATGAAAATATACAGGTCAGTATTTGACTAGCAGTAAATAACAATGAATGCTATTTTCAGTGATGTTACTGTTGACATTTGTGGCCTGATGAAACTGAAGTCATCAGTGACTGCTGTGCTGCTGTAGTGAAGTTGAAGCGGCACTTTATGTTCCGATCACACCTGTGTCTCGTCTTCGAGCTGCTGTCCTACAACCTCTATGACCTGCTGCGCAACACCAACTTCCGAGGCGTCTCTCTGAACTTGACACGAAAGTTTGCACAGCAGCTGTGTATGGCTGTGATGTTTCTTGCATCACCCGAGCTCAACATCATCCACTGTGACCTCAAACCAGAGAATATACTCCTCTGTAACCCGAAACGCAGTGCAATAAAGATCGTGGACTTCGGCAGCTCATGCCAACTTGGAAAACGTGTATGTTTCTAAACAGTGTTTGCTACAGTGTAAAGTTAAGATTATTTTGTCGTTTCTAGTTCAACAGCAAAACTACAAGCAGCAGATGCTAGAACAATTCTCATCTTTAGGAGAATATGCCTGAGGCCTCTAACAGGGGAGTGTACAACATTAAAAGGTGTATTTTTCTTAGTTCAGTAATATACTTACTGTGAACAGTTGTATGTCTTGGTCATAAGTAAGTCACACACGAGTTTATTGTCGTTCTGGCAGCCACCAGAGGCTGGATTAAAAAAATAAATGCAATTTTAAATAATACAGTAAAATAATTACACAATGTATAAAAGAATCCTAGAAATTAGCAGATGAGACATGAAAATACATTTAAACTAGTAACATAGAACACAGATAAAACACACACACAATGATTGAATATATGATTATTGGTAATTATTAAGAGCATAGTATAAAAATGAATTATGTAAGTAAGTAAGTAAGTAAGTAAGTTAATTAGTTATTTCACTCGTCAACAGTTCTCGTCCAGTGCTCCGGTCTCAACACTCATATCAAGTATGAGACTACAGTACCATTACCTTTTCTACAGTACCGTAGCAATGACGCTGAGATGGTTTCTGCAGCTGCTGTTTTAAATGCAAATTTGTGTCGCATTGTTGAATGACTGGAACTGAATTTCTGGTTCACAGCGTGTGGCTGAACTAGTGCTCATCATTGATAAATATGATTGATATAGTGTCAGGTACTTAGAAAACTGAAGTGGTCAACCTGGCAGAAGAGACTAGAGAGTAAAATAAAAAGTAATATGTTTAGTAAATGTTTCACTGTATCAGTTGATGTTTAAGTGTTAATGCTGACAGATTTACCAGTACATCCAGAGCCGTTTCTACCGATCACCGGAGGTTCTTCTTGGTTTGCCATATGACCTGGCCATTGACATGTGGAGTCTCGGATGCATACTGGTTGAAATGCACACTGGTGAACCGCTATTTGCTGGCTCCAATGAGGTATATTGATGTTGTACAACAAATAGAGCATGTCTGTTGCAACATACAGCAGTGGCTCAGTGGTTATGGTGCTATCACCATATGGGTGATGTGGCAGACCCAGGTTGAAATCCTGCTGACTAGTCATTGTTGTTGGCAAAAAAGGTATTTGCCCACATTGCTCCAGTGCTCTGAAGAAAGTCCCATATTACAGTTGGGTGCGTCTGAGCTCTCAAATGGGTCCATGATGTTAAAGGGCATATTTTTTATATTTCTTTCACCATCAGAAATAAACGTAGTTTAGATTTCAGACTTTTCCAGTGTTTTATATTTGAATTTCTGGTTGATTGTACTTGAGTTGTGCTTGAATTGATCGACTTTGTAAATTTGATGCTTTTATTTCATCATTTTTCTCACATAACAGTGCCAAGGAAACTGTTGGTATTTTTGCAGATCTGATGCCTTCCCTGACACCAGCCAGCAGTGTCAAAACACTGAAGGCATATGTTTTTGTGTTTTGGACAAGTTTTCATGATCAGTTTTTCTTACTACATGTTGATATGATATGAGTCTTTGCTGTGTGTGTGGTGTACAGTTTGATCAGATGCTGAAGATAGTTGAGGTACTCGATGTGCCACCACGACAGATGCTGGACAATGCGCCAAAGGCTAGCCGGTTCTTTGATCGCCTACCAGATGGCTCGTATGTGCCGAAGAAGTCAAAAGAGGGAAAAGTGGTATGAAGTTTTCAGAGTAGTAACGTATTGGTGTCTATGAACGTATTGCTGTATGTCGGTCTGGTTAGTACTGGAATGGGTAAACCATCTCAGTATGTAACAAGCCACCCAGGTCACTTCAGCCTGGCCATTCCTTCGTGGGTTTGCACACACAGTGAGTACTAGCGAAAGCTGGGGAGTAAACAGGTATACAACATGATGCACTAGTCTCGTATCTGTGGTTTTGTGGCATACGCTGGTGTCGGCTCCGGGCTAAAGAAATGAGGATCAGTATTGCTATATTGGTCCACATGGCTCAAGAATGATGTAGTTGATTATGTTGCCAGCGTTATCCTTTTGAAATGTGAAATGCTACTTGTGTACTGTTGCAGTGTTACAATGATCATAGCTCAGTTATAAGATTTGTGGTATTCTTTCATCCATACCAGCTTGATGAGTTTGGTATTTGTCGACATTGTATATCTAATGAAGTATCTGGGTTTTGCGATAAAATGCTTACAACGAAGGGATTAAAATTTCGGAGACTTGTGGACATTGTCTAGCTTCAGGTATCTCGTGAATGATAGTGAATTGTTTGGCCGCTTGTTGGAGGGTAGAAACTCACATAGTGACAATGTGTGTGAATCCTGTTGTGCTTTTGTGTCGTTTTGATCGTTGTGCTAGCTAGCCATTTATGTAGACAAGATAGCTGTGCAGGTAATAGTCTGATGTGCTTTGTGTTTGACAGTACAAGTCTCCGGGAACACGGAGTTTGAGCGACGTGCTTGGCATAGAGACAGGTGGCCCCGGTGGTCGACGTCTGAATGAGCCTGGGCACCAAGTTGCCGACTACCTGCGCTTCAAGGACATTGTGACTCGCATGCTTGACTATGACCCCAAGTCACGTGTGACTCCGTACTACGCACTACAGCACAACTTCTTTAAACAGACGTCGGACGAGTCTACGAACACTCTCAATAGTCATCCGTCAACTGCGCCACCTACATCGTCAACATCTGGACCGAGTGGTGCATCGAAAGCAGCAGTGCATCGGCACGCTGCCGTTGACTCTCATATTCAGCGGCATCACAACTCGGCAGCAACCAATGCTGTTTCAGTGTGGCGCAAGACAGAGACGTAGCACACACCGGAGGACGTCGTCAGTCCCAAGTAAAGTGTAGTGCAGTTCAAAATCCAGCACATAGCAGTGGGTACTACGGTGTAAACTGGCTGATGAGAAATACCAGTGAGAACCTCACAGCCAGCAACCACTGCCCAGAATCCCAACTGGCAACCAACCCGTTGAGCCCGAGGTAGGCTGAAGATAACACACAAATAACACGATTAGATGATCGTGGAACTGTAGCAAACCAAGAGGTCAAAAGTTGTGCCTCTGGTATAATGAAGTGGACTGCAGTGCACTGAACTGCCAAAACTGTTACTGACTGACTGACACAACAAAATGTTGGACTGTGTTTTGATTGTGACACTTGTAGAGAGAAATGCATAATGCACTCGTGAAGTATTGAATATCAACCCAGTTAGGCAGTTAAAATACTATTATACTGCTGATGCTGCATAGGCTGTTTTTTTGTAGATATACACCTAGGTATTATTTACATTGTCATTATGAATATTGCGTCTGAAATGACTGAATTGCCATCAGCAATCAAGTGTTATTAGTCATTCTGAAAGCTTTTTGGTTTTATATCGCGATCATGGTCAGGTTTTATTGTTGCTGAAGTGTAGTTAAATTTTTAGCTTTTTTTATTATCGAAGCATGTTATGCTGTAACTGTTTTGACAAGTAAGTTGTACAAGTAGAAGTATTGTAGAAGTTATTCCAGGTCACATTGGTATAATGTAATCTGACCTCAACGGTATGTAATTTTGGTCAGCTGGATTTTCTTTGAAATAATGCCGTCACTGGAGACTTTAGGCATTAGTTAAGTTCACTGTGGGTCATTTTCCTCCACAAATGATCTTGAAATTTTGCAACTATGAGAAGTAATGTTTTGCATAAAAATGTGCAACATATAGACATGTCGGTAGCAGTAAGTGAGTTTACGACTGTTATATTTCCATTGTTTCTGAATCCTGTCTCTATGAAGCATCTATCTGCAGGCTAAACCCATCTGTCACGTCATGTAATGTCATCTTTTGACTCATGTCATGGTTACACAAATGCACCAGTTCTCTTACTGTTGTCTGAGTTGCTGTTTCTGCTGCTTCATTAACCTTTAGCCCTGTCCTGTTATCTCTGTCATCAGTCCATCTTCTTCTAGGTCTGCCTCTTCTTACATACCTGAAGTTATTATGTAATTGTCTGTATCCAGCGTGTGTCCTTCATATCTGAGTATATGTCCGTAATATGTTTATTTTCCTTCTCTGTGTACTTGGAAGAAGCTCTGGTGCAGTGCCAGTGTTCTCCAGTACCCGTTTATTTTACTTTTTCTGATTTCAGGAAACTCACGCTTGAATTATGCTTGGTGTGTTCTGCGTAAAAGCCTAGCTTTCTCATTCGTGTGTTATTCTACTGGCTAGATGAAGGTTGTGAGAATTATGTCTTTTTAGCTACCGGTACAACTGAGATTTGATTGGATTTTCGTAATCTGTCGCCGTTGTGCAGTACACTCCTGGTTTTGCCAACTCTCTAGCGTCAAAGAAGAAAAACGAAAAGTTACCAGTTTGTAGTAATTTAAATATATGGACATGATGGTGCAAGATCTAAGGAGAATTTCTGTCACTAGTTACTACTATGAGAAAGCTGCTTAGGTCTTCATTTGTGGTTAGCTTCATACATGGCTTAACTCTAACAGTATTTGTGCCAGCTGCAGTAACATTGCAGTGTCACAGCGCCTGTAGTCACAGAGTAGAGTTATTTTTCTATAGCTTTTTTTGTTGGTGACATTGTGCATATTGTGTGTGTACATGGTATCATGCTGGCTGTTAGCATTCTGAAATTTATACAAAGCAAAGTCAGATCTTTTTGTCTCCCTTTCTCTTGTTTTACTTAGGCGGGCTAATGAAGAAGACTAAAATCGATGTAAATTATGAATCAGTGTTGCTGAAAGTTTTGCCAGTTGTTGCAAACAGATGATGTTGTACTGTACAGTGTAGATGTGAGATTTTTAGTGGAATTTGCCAGACACGTGTAATAAATTTTGGTTAAAATTGTTTTCATTGACAGGGTTTCGTAACTGTTTCAGCAGTTTGTTGCACACTCGTGTACTGTTGTGTTGACCATTGTAACAATGCTTTAAACACACATGCTGTTAACTTTGATTATGGCTAACTGTGATTCGTAATTGCCTGCAAAGTCATTTACCCTCAAATACCACGAAGTAGAGACTGTTAATATAAGCTGGCCTTCCTATGGTTTATTCCTGTAGGCACAGATTCTCAAACATTTCTGTATTACATATTTTATTCAGTGATGATAAAAATGTATCGGTCTGCTGTCTCCATCTGAACTAGTGCAGTTACACACTGATCTGTTTTGCAAGATAATATGGTATCGGTTTGGCACATGCAAGTTTTTAGTGACTCTTCTCATTTTTTGCCCATAAGCTTATTAATGGCTATCAGTTTGTGATGGTACTGTTCGGAGATTGAAGCAAATGACATGGCGTTGTTATTGTTGTGTGTGTGGCTAGGAGAATTGTTGACAGATGAGTGCATTGTGGCACATGTCTGCAATTGTACATAGATTTGCGATGGTATTGATGTGTTTGATGTTACTGCGAACGCTGTGATGACCAAGTCGATTCACCAGTGCCCCCGCTTGCCATCAAACTGTGCATCACATGGCAGTAACTGTCTACAGATGGATGTTACCTACTGTTGATAGTAGCGTGGTGTTGGAATCGTAGGTGTCTGTTAAATGATTGGATTGACGGCATAGAAATGGAATTATATGCGTTGTGTACATACAACAAGCGTGACTCCTGTTGCTGCGAATGACCATTTGGCAGCACCTTTCTGCAGCTGTGCTGTAACAGATACGTTTGTTCACCACATGGGTAGATCAAAGAAGAACAGACAGACAGAAATACAAACACAGAAAGAATCACCACTACAACTACTAAACTATATACAGACTGCAACGAAATGATACACTGCGAGTGGTAGCATGCCTTACTGAATTGCAAATATTAATAACAGTGTAGAAACAACATATCATAAAACAGGTCTCATCGTCAAGTAGCACTATTATTCTAGTTTTCTGACGTCAAAACGTCTGGATGAAATTTCTCGTCTTCATGATCTGGTATGGTGTGGAGTAACAACAACCTTAGTGGTGTAGCTGATAGTGGAATAATGGTTACGGAGTGTCGGTTTTGCGATCAAGCGGTCGCGGTTTGACGTCCGCCTGTTACACTTCACCTAATGACTCTGGGCAATGCAATGGGCAGGTCTTTCACACGCCTGTGCCTCTGTCACCAAGCACTATACATGTAATTTGGTACCTGTCAAAAGGCTTTGATGCTCTGTCGCTGGGAAGCTAACGGTAGGTCTGGTGTCGCACTTGCCATGCGTCACAGACTCACTGGTTCTGGTTCAGTGGCCTAATAAAGGGAGACGATACGAGCGCCTCGCTATGCTCCGCAAGAGTGTGGAACATTTGTTATACTGTGGTGGAACCTTTAGCTATATCATCCGTATCTGGGAAGCCGGAAGTCCAAGGACGTCCGTCTCCTGATGTGGCCACACGAGGTAAATGACAAATTTTGTTGACTTTTTCTGCGATTAATGTACCACCAGAATGTCACAAGTGCGGGTATAAACAAAAAAATATGCTCGCAGCGTTCTTTTGCATCCAACTCTCAAAATTGATAGTGGCGCCGCCCGTGATTGCAATGGTTAGTTGAGTACGCTTACCAGTAACTAGAATCATGGGGCTACCAGGCAATGAAGACAGTTTGCCCCCTAAAATTTTGACCGCTCACAATCGGCGTACTCTGGTTATACGTGCCTCTACAATTAGTGATCAATTACCCCGAAAAAGAGATGTGGTCAACGTCACGTGACCAGTGTTGGGCTGTAATTGAATTACAAGTAATTGAATTACGTAATTGAATTACATTTGAAGTAATTTGTAATTGGTAATT
>Ga0209145_1000327_pt1 | contig 10194 bp, 2 predicted proteins | sample WorMetfiPIANOSA2_FD_187396 | JGI IMG/M metagenome (GOLD analysis project Ga0209145, IMG submission 187396) | Marine gutless worms symbiont microbial communities from Max Planck institute for Marine Microbiology, Germany - Olavius filocauda... | ecosystem: Host-associated > Annelida > Digestive... | reverse complement strand
GTTGTTGATGAATAGGCCGTGTGACAAGAAACAATCGATTAGTTTTTTTGGAGGGGGGCGGAATGATCTGCTTTCTGATCAAAACCAGAATATTATTTCTTCTTCGCTTTTGCAGTACGTGAAATAGCACTTATTTTTAAGTACTTTACTACTGTTCGCTGTCACCACTATATTACCAACACCATTGGTGAAGAGCCTGATTTCAATATTGTGTACCAGTTTAACACTGCAAACTAAATGAAACATATTCCTTCCCGTGGGTATTGCGCTCAATGACTGAGTGTCCTTGACGTGCACCTTGCTATACGGCCCTGACAAAAAGGACCGATCATTCGTCTGCGCTTCACTTCATGTCTCAACAGGCTTGTAATATATACGGTGGGCCAATTAAACGGGGCCAACTTTTATTTTTGCTCGTAACAACTGAATGCATGCATAAAATTTAACGATTTTGGCACATATAAACTACATAAAGCAACAAGTGGCGTGATGCCAATTTAAAGCGCGTATACTTTCATAGGTACCAAAAAATTGGGTCACCGAAATGACCGTCAGATGTCACTTAAGGTCATCTGGAATGACACAATTCGATAGAGTGCCTGTGATTTCCTATTAGAGTTTCATTGTAACTATGGCCCTATCTCGCATCATTTCCGAGACAGTGAGATATTGGTTGAAAATCGCAAATGTTTGCTACCCCACTTCTATTTGGCGCCCCTCTCGGGAGTGACGTCGTCCGAGGTTCACTGTCTGGTTTCCTGTGGGAAAACTAGAATAATGAGGCCACCAGGCCATGAAACAAGTTTGATGGCATGAGTAAGTTTAGCCGTTTTGACATAATATACCAACGTGACAGACAGCCGGACAGACGGACACCGCACGACAGCAAATACCTATGCATAGCGTCGCGCGGTAAAAACGGAGTTGAATTGTCATAATAGAGTTACGCACCGTTCAACGTCTGAGCATGTAGACACGCTGTAGCTCAAATTAGGCGTGGCTTACTGTATTTGTTATCTTTCTTACTTTTTATCTTCGCTATCTTCATATCTTTCCTTTCTTTAGTTCACTACACTTCTTTGCCACAAAGCTGCCCTTTAAATCAAATCACCTAAGCCAACTGGAAATCAGTCATATTATGTGTGTATGAACTCGTGCCCATGTATATTCATCTGAAAGTGGCGTGTCAGTTACATTATTTTATTGTTTATTTCAATATTTGTCATCTGCAGTTACACTGGCCGAACCCAGAAACAACTTCTGGAATACGTACGAGAAAACTGTGTAAAGCGGCCCGACTTCCACAGGTTTTCTTCGTATTTCATTTGCACTGATTTGGTAATATCTTACATTAATTGATGTGCAGTTGTCAACTAGTATTATCACCTAGTCACCTACTCTACTCTCTATAAGTAACACAGTTTGTGTTTGCAAGTAGGCATCGGAATATGTCATGGATGATGGAATGACGGTTAACAATGCTATCAAACTGTGTGCTCTAGACGCACAACAGCAAGAAAAATACTATCTATTGTTAACGTTATACAATCTCTGTATATTTATTGATGCGTGACAGTTCTATCTGTGTCAATTTCGATTATAACAAAGTACTTGATATGCTATTGTAATTCTGTGATGCTTTTGTTGGAGTCTGCAGCTGTACGTTATGTGATACGATATGCGAACATTTAACCTTCGCTCAAGAACTGACAGGTTGCCAGTTTTATCAGTCTTCCGCACAGAACCAAACAGAAAATTAACGAAAACAAGACGTTCCGCAGTCACAGGGAAACCGCGCGATGATCTTTATTATTTAGAAATGTCGTGATGCATAAAAAAAACCATCAAAATTGCCAAATTCTTACTTTACATTTATATATGCACCTAAAGACTTTGTGATGATTAGTAATTGTCCAGAAAACACAGAAAGTTAAAGATTTTTTTCAAATTTCAATTAGAATGGATTGGATGGAGTGGTCTAAATAAACAACCTGTCAGTAACTGTATGCGTATAATGTTTCTTGTCCGAGATATAGCCAGATATAACTAATGATGAAGTAAATGTTTGCAGGTCAACGAGTCAGACACGAGTGTCAGCAAGTCAAGGCGCAACTCCACGAACGGGCACAATGAGTTCACGTGATCTACGAGCAGCTCGTGCTGCGCGCTCTGCTCGTTCCACTTCACCCGCAAAACCTCGCTCGTCGACGCTCAAGAACGGGACACGGGCACCGCCGCTGCAGACTCGGTCCTTGCAGACGTTCCAGATGTCCCAGGATGACTTAGCGAGCGGCCGCGCAGCTCGAGAAGCGCGTCAACACACTCTACCATCGGTCAACCGGAAAAAGTCGCAGCAGGCGTCCGCTGAATCGCGGAAGAGCGCAGTCGACGACTTTCACTGTGAATATGACTATGTTCGGCAGGGCTCCGATAAACTAGCGACTGTCACTCCAGACGACGCGATTAACGAAGACTTCGCAATGTATCGGCGTGACAATCTTTCGCAGGATTCTTATCGCGTATCGGACAGTCGAGACTCGTCGGTTGATCGACTAGAGATGCGAACGAAACTGGACGACGAGGCAGAATTTATCGGCGCAGAACCGCTGGACGAGGCGAAGCTGATTCAGAAGTTGGAGCAGGAACAGCAGCTGCAGGAGAGTCGTAACGTAGAAGAGCAGAACGCCGGCGACTTTGATAAGCTTCAGCAGAATGAAGATGTATACACGAACGACGATGAACAAGCGATCAATGATGGAGAGGAAGTTCATATCGTCAAAGCTGAGTGGGATTTACCAGAAAGTTGCCTGCAAACTGAGGTGGAGAAAATCATCAGCATTGAAACTACAAGAGTTATAGAAACGGTCGAAACAACGCGAGTAACTCCGGTGACAGACACTTACCGGCGACAGAAGAGACTGTCGAGAGAAAACGCTGTGCGAGTAGTTGACGAAGATATGACGAGTTCTCCCACAGACACTGTTGACATGACCGATGTGCCTGGCCCTGAGTTCGCTGTACCAGTCAGCACTGATCAGAATGGAGTAGAAAATAAAGGAATAACTGATCAGGAACAGATTGAATCATTTATTGTTTTATTAATTAATGATATTGTTAAGAAAGCTGCTGAAGAAGTGAGAGCTGCACTCACTGTTGAGGAAACTGTAACCGGAGAACCTTCAGAGCTGACTGCAGCTGTGATGGAGACGACTGAGTCGGTATTTTCAGGTACAAATGATACAGAGAGTCCAACTGGGGAGGTGCAAGAAAAGTCGTTAACAGTTACAGCTGAAGACGGATCTCGTGATGAAACATTTGCTGATGGTCATTTCCAACCAGAAGATGAAAACGAACTAAACGGAAGTAAAATGTTTGACGTGAGTGAACAGAACTCTGAAGATACCGCTGAAAGTCAAATAACTGTTGTGGAAGTGGAAGCAAGTGATACGAGGCAAGACACTAGTGCCATTGATGAAACGTCAGATGAACTGTTAGTCACGACTGACCACGTAGTACCCGAGGAGGCTGCACAACTATCTCCAACTAATGTAGCTAGTCCAAGTCGACAAGTCCTGGAGACAGTGGAATTGCCAAATGATAGACGGACTGAAGATGCGTTGACGTCAGATATCTGTGCAGATAGCGTGCAGCCATGTACAGTGGCTGACCAACAGACCGAAGAAGCTGTAGCTGCCGGGACTGATACAGCGTCTGAAGAGATACAAACTGCAGTGAATCAAATATTGGCAACCAAGTCTGAAACAGAAAGTCAAAACATTCAGGAACCTACGCCTGTTGACTCAGCAGACGTTTGCGAGGAGACTGTTACTGAGTCTGAACAATTGCCAGATGAAGTAGTGGTGCTGCACAAAGATGCGGAGACTGTACCCGCTACTGAGACGTCTGAAGATATTCCATACGTGCTACACAAACGACACATAACTCCCGCAGTTGAAAAGACAGCTGGTGAAACCCGACTCTATGCAACGTTACCCAGTCGACACCATCCATCTAGGAGTCGTTCATTGTCACCAGGTCATAAGAGACCAGTACTTTTGACCAGTGAACAGAAGAGGGCTCAAATGATGAAGGTCAAAGCCAGTTTGGTGTCGATGGCTGCCGAAATGGCTGCTCTGAGGTCGCCAAAGTCACCTGTCGGCATCAGCGCTCCAACAAGACGACTGTTTGACTTTGTCGTTTGCAGTCGACTTCCACCTCGAGACAGCTTCTCAAGTCGAGACGATACGCTAAGTCCTCCAGATGAACCTGACATCGCTCTGATTCCACGGGGCAAGAAAGTTTCATCAGCAGAGAATAAACCAGCCGACAGATCTGAAACTGAATCTAAGCAATTACTTGATATTACATCATTTGAAGATGCCGAAAAAACAGTTTGCTTAGAGTCAGAGCCACCAACAGACGTAATGGAGAAAGCTTCTACTTCAGAGCCAAACCAGTTGATTGCGGATTCACCTTCGATCGAAATTACTGCATTACACGAGGAAGTGTCCATGAACATAAAAGAAATTGAGGGAACTGATACAGAAAAGCACACCGCTGAGGTAGAAAAACTTCAGACTCCAGAAGGCTTGGAGTCGGAGTCTGAATCGGAGAGTAAGCCGATCGGTGATGAAGCTGCAACACCAGAACTAGAGGATGAGGTGAACCGGATACTTAGCGAGTGTGAACTACATGTCGCAACTGAAGACAACGACAGTCTTGCTTCTGGAGTGTCTGGAAAATTTACAGACGAAAGTCCAGAGGTTGAAACGAGTCGAGGTCTCGAAGCGAATTTACTAAGCTACGTGGTGTCAACGGAAGGTGCTGCATTAGCAGATCGCACCAGTGTTCCGTCATCACTGCCTGTCACCGAGCATTCAGAAGCAGCCGTTGAATTGCATGAGAAGCCTTTAATACTATCATCACCAAGCATCGAGACTGATTCCGGACATGTCGCAGAAAGTCTGCCTACGGAGACTGACGTACGGTCGTCGGTGGCTGTGAGTAGTTTACAGGCGCTGGAAAGCCATGAGTTGTCAACTGTTGACCAGTCAGTGAATGGCGTCGTGACGCAGTCTGGCGAATACCAGCATGATGAAACTGACGGGTCAGCACGTGGCGGATTTATTGCAGCAAACAACGCTGCGAAGTTGGCAGCGGCCGAACAGCGCCTCCTGCTGGAGCTACAGGCCAACGACCTCGCAACAGACAACATCAGCTCCTCGTCACACAGTCTCAACGACCAGCTCGACGCCGAAGTTCTTCAGTCATTTTCGTCAGTGCCGCCTGCAGTCGACGCCGCCTGCCGCCTCTCAGAGAGCAGTGTCGACGGACCGGCGGCGACATGCGGCTTCGGTCGGAACGTGCACCTGCTCGACTGGCTCGAGGAACAGGCGCAGCTGCGTGGCGTCTCTGTGTCTCCGCATGGCGCCGAGGGCCACCCTGATTCCGCTATCTCCGACGAAGACGGCGTCGAGCACGCTGTTTTCGAGGACAACCTCCAGGATATTTTCGCGGCGCTTGAGGCCGAAGTAATGGCCAATCCGTTTCTCGTGCCAATCACTCCGCAGACCAGCGACATGTGCGTTAATGCAATGACGTCAGAGAGATTTTCATTTGAAGATGATTCCAGTCTTGGTGTACTCGAAGCATCGGGCGGTGTAGTTGAAGGTTCTTGTGGAGTCGATGCTCAGCACGGAAAAGCTTCAGCTTTGTCAGACGATGAGTCAAAACAGATTGGTGCAGTAGGCATTGCAGATGTCGAGGGAAACGTTCGGCGTTCTCAGCTTTCGCTTTCTATATCGTCAGAAGGAGACGTTGTTGTTGAACATGTTGACGACTTGTTGGACCCACTCGAAGTACTGGAGATTGAATCCAGAGCGCTGCCGCCTCAGCTACGGTCGAAGCCTGTCTGCTTGTCGTCTGATAGCGATAACTTGTCAGATAAATTCTACGAGGAGGAAAAGTTGCAAGATGTCGGCGACGTTCTTGATCGTGTGGATGAAAGTCGCCGACTGTCCATTTCAAACCTCGACGACGACAACCACCCGCTGACGGCCGGTGTTCGTCGCGTCCCCTTAGCGTCCGACACCAGTTCCGATTTTTCCGGTGGACCTGTTTGCGTCGAAGAAGAAGCGGATGCGTTTGCTTCCCTCGAGGAAGCAGATAATTCGACCACCGGTATTGCGAAACCACGTCATAGTAACAGCGATGACGGTGACGAAGATATCAGCAGTTCGAGCGCCATCGATTCAGATCCAGCAGCTGCTCTTGGCAACTTTGTGGAACAGGTTATGCTTCACCAGAGTGCCGGGTCAGAAGTCCTTGACAGAGACGACCAGACAACTGAGCGGGAGGAACCGACTGAACTCGACAGCGCTAGGCAACAGTTACACCCGAGTGACGCTGACGACGAAGACACTGCACTGTCAGAGTACACTCTCACACCGTCGTGTGAGACTGTCGCTCAAGAGGCACAGTTGACGGAAGTCTTCGAGTTGCCGCAAAGCTCCGAAGCATTCGCGGACACGGCCATTTCTGATGAAGACGACGTTGAACAGAGCATCGAGGACAGCCTTCAGGATGTGTTCGCGGCGCTTGAAGCCGAAGCCAAGCGGAGTTCCGTTCCAGTTACTGAACAGACTTCACTCATAATCGGCCAGGACGATTTCAGTGACGACGAAGAGTCGCCGTCGGACCCGGTGAATGTGACCGTGAGTTGTGAACAAGAAACAAAGTTACATGAAGCTGGTGCAAGTAGCGCAGTGAGCGATGTGTTGCTGAGAAATGAGAGTGGAGAAACACTGGGAGTGACTGACGAGTGCATCAGTGTTAAAGATTCCGGACAAGAAACCGTTGATGCGGATTTCGATCTTAATTCATCGCCGGCTGACATTAGTAAATCTTCAGAAGCTGCTGCGCTTGAAGAACATCGTGCAAATTCAGCTGAAGTGAACGACGAGAACAATGCCGTTGAACTTGATCATACTGCTGCTGATTTATCAGAACCAATCTTGACTACTGACATTCAAGACAGGCGTCATGACACGTTTCAAAATGATACACCAGAGAAAACTGTGCAAGACGACACAGTGCAGCGAGAGACGAACATGAAAGAATCAGATACTGCACAAACGTCGCGTGACAGTTTAGTTGTTACGAAAGAAACAGCTGACAGTGACACAGAAGGTATTATAAAGACCGAAATTTCACGTGCGACAGAATCACTTGAAGTCGATTCTAAATCTGCAGAAGCAGTAGACACTGAGGATAGTGTGAATGAGAATGTGACAGTTGAAACGCACAGTAATGATGACGAGAGAGTTGACAGTAGCTTCACGAACACGGAGGAATGCATTGTTAATGAAAGCTGTGAAAGTAAGAGCGTTAAGGACACGGACATACAAGTTGAAAGTGTTGAAGTTGACGCTGGATGTGCGGCTGACAGAACCGAACCTGGTGCTTCAGTAGAACTAGTTACTCAAGCCGTTGAACGCAGTGACGATATCAGTGGTGTGACCGACAGCACAGAGCAGTCTCAGCATGTCTCATGAAGGCCTGACTGACGGAACGGAATTATGATGCCTGAAAGCAGCGAACTGTGATTCACCCTACATACGGTCAAGTCGGGCAATCCGGGTATGATATGACTGTAGACGAGAAGACGAGAAACGAACGAATCGGACATTCGGGCACCTTGCTTAACAGCGAGTTCTATTGTTTGCCTCGATCACACGTAACAAGAAGACTCTGTATCCTACTGGCTCATACACTTGTTGTTATAAAATGAACAGATATGGCGTGAAGCTTGAACAGAAAACTGACCGTTTGGCACTCTGAAACCAGAAACACAGGCTGACAACTGAGCTACATGCATATTACGCTAGTTGCAGTTGTAGCGGCAGTATAGTTGCTTGCTATTCACATTTTCTGATCTTGTTCATTCACTGCTGTGGTGATACGATGAAATTTTAATCACGCGACTGTCTCAGATTTTTACTGCTGTGGTGTAGAAGTTGGTCGCGCGAGGATTGTACTGTATAGCCTAACAGTCAGCGTGTCATCAGAATGAACGCTGACAACTCACGTACCCGGATGACATTGATGTATATTTGAAAAGATGACGGCGCAGAGTGTATATAGTAACGGTGATTTTATATCTTTCGCCGTGCAAGTTCCACTGCACAGCATGTCTTTTAACGAAGTAGATATATCGAAACTCGATCTACTTTTGAATAACAGAGCTGTCTTTAACTTGTTATAGATTTTAACGGTAAACTGCGACAAAATCGGCATGTAAACATGTAAACATGGACCAATAGATCAGACTAACTCGCGTCTTTGCTGTAATGCAAACATGAACATGTATATAAATGTCTTCGAAGATGCTGATAACATTGCTCTAGATTGTGTGTACTTCAGTGATGTAGGCCTATTCTACATGCAACATTTACGTCTGTAAGTATTGTATACGTATCAGACTCGTATTCACGTTTCAATTTAGCGTCGTGTTTGGCGTAATTGGCGCTGTGTTCGTGCGTGAATGACGGGCAGGTTCTGTCATCAAACTGTACATTAATGTATACTGTATTATATGTATCCAGGTAAAGATTGGTTGTAGATTATCGAGCTTTGCGTAATAATGCGTTGTATTAAAACTCTCGTATTTAGTGCTATTTTGTGCCTTTAGTTGCTTTAGTGTTTTTTTAATTATTGGCAAGCTTAATATGTTTTTGTGTTGATAATTAATTTCCGTAATTAATTTCCGAAGATTGTTCTTTCTCTGTCGGTCGTGTGAGCTTTCAACAATGCTATGGTGATGGTGTGCATACGTTGGTGAGCATGAAAGATTTGTAGTGTTGTTTCTGTTTCCCTATTTGTTTCTTTTCGTGTAAAAACGTCGTTCATCTGCTTCTGTTATCCCAATGACTCGCCAACATAGGCTAATTCTACTGTTGTTACATAATCGCGACACGATGTAAATTCATTTGAAGACTACGAGAGTTTATATATCAGTACTGTTGAAAGGTGTTGATCATTTGTTCATAACAGCGACGTTCGTTTGTCGAGCTGGCATGTCCGTATCACGTCTGCAATTCTATTCACGTCATCCAGCCTGTGTTCTGCTGACATTTTAATGATTAGGTCATTATTATTGCTAATCGTGTACGGTTTGTGGATAATTGCGCCGATTTTAGTACAACGTTTTGTGAATCACAGAAGATCTGTTATGTTGCTGTACGTTTGATGATGTAACTAACTTTACGTTAGGGCAGCGTTGTTTCCTTACATTTCTGTGTTTTTTTGGCGCTGGATTGAGATGAAGTCGCTCAGTTACTGCATGTCTGGCGAGTTTTGTGGACAAATTATTCCACCTCAGTAAGCTAAATCTTTCCTGCATTGAATATAATATTTAACTTGGAAGAGAGTGGAATGATTTTGTTGATTAGTATAAAAAGTAACAAGAGATTCTACGCTATACTTTATGTCTGTCTTCCGTCCGGAAGCTTTTCACAAACGTAATTTAATGAAGAGAAGCACATATAGAAAGTGGAAAAGTGACCAAATTAGCAAACTAAAACATATGATTTTAAAGTTTTATTTATTCTACAAATAGGCTGCAAAATAGAGGATCGATTTTACTGAGACTTCCTTCTTCTTTCTGTCTTTCTCTCCATTTTAGGCTATTAGATTTTCTTTCCGCATAATACAACACTCTCAGTAAGAAAAAGCATGACGTTAGTGTTACACGAAATAGCACTTTTACATTAAGAAAACTGTTCCGAATTGCATAGCTTACTAAAATAAATGAGCACACTTTCATGAAAATAACACAGAAAAAATGGAGATGAATATCTGCTTGCGTAATGCATACTGGACGATGTCGTTAAACTTGCGCCAACGACTCGTATACTGACCATTCTGCACCGGGCAGAGTAGTCCAAATTGGTCGCCTGTGAAAGGCAGTGTGGAGCAGAATGATCTAAGATATAATGTATATACTGGTAAGTTAAGTCTGGTAGTTGTCACATCTTGATTATAACGTTAACAGCAGTGTCTTGTCGAGTATAGAAAGATGGGACTGGGAGGTGGAGCAAAGTTAAGTGGCGTTTACACATGACGATCGGTTTGCAAACCGGTATGCAAACACGGTGCGACGACCGGTTTGCAAACCGATCGTCATGTGTAAACGGT
>Ga0209145_1000326_pt1 | contig 10197 bp, 5 predicted proteins | sample WorMetfiPIANOSA2_FD_187396 | JGI IMG/M metagenome (GOLD analysis project Ga0209145, IMG submission 187396) | Marine gutless worms symbiont microbial communities from Max Planck institute for Marine Microbiology, Germany - Olavius filocauda... | ecosystem: Host-associated > Annelida > Digestive... | reverse complement strand
TAACTCCAGACCAACATCACTGATTAGAAGTGGCCACGGAGGATGAGGGATGATGCAGTTTTACGTCTTGCACTCCCTCTAGGTCGAGGGCTAGGACGGAGTGTGAACAGTTTAACGTCCCATTCAACACATTTTAGATCATTTCGGAGACAAGTATTTCCAGGCAATCAATTGCGCTGGTACTGATGATCAAACTCACTTTATGCATTTCACTAAACACAGCACTACATTCCACCATTTTGTTATCAAAAACAAAACTTGCATAACTTATTACTTCTGTTCATTGTAAACTCCATCCTCCCACAATTCGCATACTGTAAAACTCCTATTTTTCATGTGCCCTTTTATTTGGCGAATTTCACGACTTCACAAAAGTAATGGGCACAAATATGCTATTTTAGTGTATTAATTCAGCAAGCAAAAAAAAAGCCAAAATTAAGGGTTTACAGTACGGGACCTGCGAAGCTTTGAGATTCAACGAACGATACCGTTTTGATTTGAAAGTGACGGGCTGATTCAAAATTTTCTGTAATATTATTAACGGCACTGAACACATAAACGACTACACCCTGATCGATTCGAATCGTAGCTGCCGATTCGATTCGAACGAAAATTTCCAATTCGCAGGTCCCTACCTAATTCTGGCCATGAAATGTAAATATTTTGTTTCTGCAGTACAAACACACACCGGTGCTTTTGATGACAATATTAACTGAATTCAAATACTTTTTGTTATATCAAGCGACGAAAGTGAACAACAGAAACTAACACAAGGCAGAAAGCTTGTGCAACAGCGGTATGTACATAATTCACATGCAGCGCTGTAGCCGTGCAGTTATTAATAGTACTACACATGCATGCTGTCGCTTCTGTTGATAGAGCACATCTTTACTGACAAATACATAATTAACTCGGTGATATGGAAGTATCTCACTAACCACGATGGTCACCATAAGTCAGGACCAAACCAAGTCAATTTTTATCAGTCCGTACACCTAAAAGTAACTATCTCTTTATATGTGAAGAGAATACAGAAATAGATTTGGTACTAAAGTGGTGATGAAGGCTGGAGTGAAAAGATCAGTGATAATTATCTTAAAGTGTCACAGTGCAGTGCAGTCTCACGATACATGATCAACAGGAACTAACCATTAGAAGTAAAGTCTGTTGCTACTGACACTTGTCTAGATGTACAATATAAGGATAATTCAGTGGAAAATGCAGACATAATACACACACAGTACAAGATGTAACGCTACCTGTATTATAACTGTGTATAGCATGATGCAGATATACAATGATTCAGTCACAGAGATTGCTGTGGATTAGAGAATTCTACGGAAAATTGCGTTACATAGATAACACTGAATATAACAACAAGTCAAAAACGTTTAGTTGGAAACAATGAAAAAATAAAGAAATCCAGCAATAAAATTACCACAGGTTCACACACTGATTGCCTGCAGTAATGCATGCAATGAAATGACCAGTTTCATATACTGTAGTATATGTACTGTTTCAGGCTGTAGTAATGTGTGCTTCCTGAATGCATACTAAACTTGGCTGAACAAAACATTGATGAAAACAGAATTTAGAAGACTGCATTCAGAGTGTCCAAGGATCACTACAAACTTTCTCCCAAACCATAACTTTGACAATTTCTATCAAAAATTTAGTTAGTTCTGTTTCACACAAATCTACTATCAAGTCTACTGAAATGCATGTGTAAGTTTTGCAGACACTTAGACAGGCAGCCTCGATCTAGTAAAGTCGACAAATACCACGACACACCAACAATAATCTAACTGGATAAATTAACCAGTTGCACTGCTGCACAACCAGCAAATACTTGGAATACTGAAACTATATGACAAACAACATGAATTACACATCAATTCAATCATTCACCATGATATGTTACTACCAACAACCAATTAAGTCATAATTTCTGCAATTTTGCAGTGACTAATATCAATAAATAAATTCAGTAATTGACTGAAACTTCAGACATACAGCTTATATTCCACATAAGAACACTGTATTATCCCAAACAACTAGCATTTGGTTGATCACTCACCGACGGTAACAACTATCATTACGGTATGCATTAAAAGTTCAGTTAATTCGGGCAAACGCAAAACTTCAAAGAGTAAATGACCAGCGCAGAACAGTCATCAAACAACTGTCATACAAACTGTTACGATGCATCAATAACTTTTGACTACTGACATGAGTAGGGAATAACTTAGCAGATCAAACTGGCCATTGGTCTGGTTAGCTATTCCACATAGAGATTACTGTATTACCATAATCTCTAGTACCGTAGACTGCTACTCTCATGTTGTTCCAGTCTCGCAGTCTGTCTCACAAACATAGTATGATTCGGTAATAAATAACTACGTAAAGCTTGCACTTGGCAATGCATGCCACCACTATGGCTTGTTCATTTCTATACTGTTTCTCCATCTCAGCAATTATAGGTTTTAACAAAAACAACACGATCAGAGTGCACAGTGGTATGTCATTCAATATCACTAGTTAAGATGACGGTACAGTTTCTGGTTGAGAAACTGCCGAAGAACTAGACACATCGTTGCATTCTTTGTCATTAGCAAGTGACAGAGTTTCACTCAGTAACTTGGCCTTTGGAGGCAATGAAGTGTTGTCGTCACATAACTGGTCCATGCTCCCGGCGCCAGACTGCCATGAAACATCTTCCACTACATCATCATCATACCTCGTAGGTTCATCAGAAGCACGATGATGACGCCTTGGTGGATAGTTGCGATCACGGTCCGAGCGGTGCCACCTCCTGTGATGCCATTTATCAGACATAAAGTTTCGATCGTGGCTGCTGTGTGGAGACCGACTGCCACGGCCAGAACGTAACTGGTTGATGTGATGGTCGCGAGTGCCGCGCTGATTCTGACGTGGTGGTAACCAGCCACTACCAATCACCATACCCGGTAACATCGGATTATCGGGCATCAACCTTGATCCTGGCATGTGTGCCATAACTCTGTCGTGCAGAGAGCCAATACTGTCTCCACCTCGACTGTCAACGTCAGTGTTCTGTGTTCCAACTCGTGGAGGTGGTGGTAGCAAGTTTGACACCCGCGGAGGTGCTGGAAGACTAGAAGGAAATGGTGCTCGACTGCCCGGCACCAGTCCGCTGCCATCAGCAGCAAGTGCACAACGCTCGGAAAGTGGCAAATTTGTTGGCACGTCGATTCGCTGAATGTGATCTCTACTGTCATCTACTGCACAGCACAACAAATACATTCTTTGTAACAGTAGCTTTGCAATACATCCATGATGTTGCTTGCCAAAAATTACAACATGTTTGAATTTGTTAAAGTTAGGTACAAATACTGTTGTTCTCTTTTTTGCTGAGACACAGTGAGACACAATGCATATTCTGTCTCAGCTAGATCAACATCATCAGCAAAGCGCAAGTCCCTTATTTCAGTGCCATGGATACTGATTTCCTCTCCATGTGGATCACATTCTACTTCTTCCATAACTCTTTCCAGTAGAGTGAATTTATGTATATGCAAAAATTGAATTTTTCTTATTTTTTGAAAATACAGTAAATTAACGAAAAAAATGGACATAAACCTCCCACCATATGTGTTTCACAAGCAGTTAGAAATTTAAGCCTTTTGTAGGAAATCACGCTGATAAAAAAAAGTCACCCATTCAGCTAGTCACTCGCCCAGTTAATGCAATTAAACACCACAGACTCAGCTGTGCTGAGGAACAGGGATAACCATGTCTTTACCTTGTTTTATTTCAAAGAAAAATATCTTAATACAAAAACACAATCCAGTAAGTGTAATCACCGGAATTTCGGAATGAAATTTTATATCACGAAACTTACAAAAGCAATTAGTGGAAACTGCATGGCAATGGCAGTGGAGTGTCACATTTAAGCCAAAATATATGAACATCACAGATGACGTACAGAAACCCTGTGACAAAAGCAGGTGATTACTGTGCCAAGAGCTGACTGAAAATGTATAAATTGAACACAAAGCTGTGAACGTTACCAGACAATGAAAAGTGCGGTTGTCCAGCACTGAGTCTCGGTGGTGCAGGAAGGCTCCCACATGGCAGACTTCGACCAACTCCATCTGTTCTGTTCTGCTGTTGTACAAGACTTTGAACTGCCGCTGAACCAAATCCACTGGTATCATCTTGTGGTCCAAATGGAATTTTGTTCAGTCGGGGACCCATGCCGGCATCAACAGGACTGTCAGTAAACCTTGTGTCTGTGATACCCGGCCCACTGCCTCCCATGCTGTGGGACAGATGATCCTGTGACGGATCAGTCTGCATGCCAGCCAAGTTGTGAAGAGCATTCAACACTCTGTCTGATGGACCAGACAACGAAGCTCTCTGGTTGACACACACTCCTGGAAACCGGCCTGGCAGCTGACCACGAGGGAAATGAGGAATTTGTGGTACAGAGCGCTGATTCGCGCTGTTCAAACCTGGTGGTAGAGAACTTGGTGGAGCAGCTCGAATCTGAGGCATTTCGTGTTGTATGTTGAACCCAACTGAGTCTGATGGTACCGCATTACGTACAATGCCACCAAATTCTGCAGGACCACGAAGTGATCCAGTGTTACGTGCATTCGCTGCCATCTCAATGTTGCTGGACCCAGTCAGTCCACCACCAGGAATCTGATCCCTCACCATACCAACGTCAGGAGCAGTAAACATCATACTAGGGTTTGCATTCATGTTGCCTTGCATAAAAAATTGTCGACTGGGTGGTTGTACATTCGCTGGTTCAAATGTACTGCTTGGCAATGGGTTAAAGAATTTAGGTCTTACTGGCATATCATTTGGGCCACGAACCATACCAGTTACCATGCCATGGACAGTGGCAGTACTACTGACTGGCGGCAGTGACCCTGGTATATTTCTGACACCTGAAAGGACAGGTGGTGGAGGATTTCCTGACATACCAACAGAGCCAGGATATACAGCATTTCCCAGTCTTGGACCTAACATGTCATGGGGTGCCTCCATTCCAGCAAGTGGTTTGTTAAATCCACTGGCACCAATTCCGGCAGATGCATTAATTGACATTGGCAACGAGCTCTCGGTAAATGGCTGGAGTGCAACAGGAAGATGCTGAAGAGACGTTGGAGGCCTTGTCAATGGTGGGAGTGGAGGAGGCAACATCTTCACTGGAGCAGATAATGGTGGACGGCCAAATGGACCAATACCTCCTCCATATGAAGAAGTCCGAAAATCGACATCACTTAAACCTCTCAATACACTGCCATTGGCTGGATTCACTGAGCCAGGAGCTCTGACCGTTCCACCTGGCATACTGTCTGGTTGCGGCAATGACAGAAGGCTTCTTTCTAACCCTGGGCCAGCAGCAGCAGCCATGCTGGCTATAGTACTTGGAAATAGAAGTGGATTTGTGCCACTGACTGCCAAGGATGTGCCATACATTCGATTCACATGTGGTTGCTCAACATCCATTCTGAAGTAGTCATCACACAGGACAGGCTGTTTGTCTTGCAAAGAATGACGTTCTGAGGAATAAATGCTGCCGCCATCATTGAGCTGTGAGCCTTCATTACGGCCAGAAGTAGCTTGATGGCTGCGGCCATGAGATCTACTGCTAATTCGGCGACTGCAGATTGGCCACTCTTCATCAAAACAGTCACCCAAGTCATCTTCACTGCTTGCCGAGTTGTCAAGATCCATGTCATCAGTAATGCGAGATGCTGGTACGGCAGCTGTCTCAGTCACTGAGGTGACTATAGCAGATGACGTGGCAGGAATGAATGCTGGAGGTGGCACACTCGGATCAAAACCTGCCATGAACCTGGGTGGTGGCAACCTGGCATTAACTGTAGGTGGAGGCACACCAACAGGCGGTGGAACACCTACTGGTGCAGGAACACCCACAGGCGGTGGAACACCCACGGGTGCAGGAACACCCACGGGTGTAGGAACACCAGCATGTGCAGAAGCTACACCCACAGGCGGTGGAACACCCGAATGTACAGGAACACCCATTGGTGGAGGAACACGAACAAGCTGAGATCCACCAAGAGATACAAGAACATTAACAGGCAGAGAAACACCACCAGATACAGGAACACTTCCAACAGGTGGAAGAACACCAGTAGGAAGGACACCTCCAGTAGGTGGTGGAGCACCGGTAGGTGGAGGGACAGGTGCAATATGTGGAGGATATGTTAGCAGCGAAGCTACACCACTGGCAGATAATGTGGGTGCAGTTGACTGCTGGCACAAAGCTCGTGCAGTATCATCTTGAGTTGAAGAAATCACAGTCAGTACACTGCTCTGGCTTGACATACCATGTACCACCTGTCAACAGACAACAGCAAACACTCAACAGTCTTACACAGACAAAGAATGAGCACACTACAATAAATCCATTCAGTTAGCCCAAATATAGTAACCATTCCTCTGCTCGCTCATAAACTGTGCAGTAATGACGAAGAGTAGAGGCAAGACAAGACACTAGACAGAGTAAAGTGATGATATTGTGATAATGCTAACAACTGTGTCCAGCTAATCACAAGAATGCCAATCTGCGATAACTCGATACCAAATGGAGAAACAAACAATTATGAAACCAAGAATTAAACTGCAATCGACTTCACTTGTGTTTTGTGACATTACAAATTCCTTTATTATAACACAACTACTGTTGCTATTAGAATATACAGGGTGGGCAAAAAAACCGGACTTTTTGTTGACGAGCTGTAACTTTCTTAATCATTAGAATAAAACAAGACAAAAGTATCATAATGAAGCCTGTTCATTGTAGATTCAGAAAATGTCATGATTTATTCTCATAGCAAAAGTGGAAAAAGTAATGATGCCATAAATGACGTTATGTTGTCATGTCGTGTCATTCGTGAATAACGTGTCAATTACGTGAGCGGACTGATTTAAAGGAGTGTATCTTAAGTAACTGCTGGAATAAATTTTACATTTTTACATCACAAGGAAGTCTGTTTGTTACTGAATGAGAATAAAAATATTAAGATATATTCTATACAGAAAACGTATAAAATAGAATGATGTCATAAAGTCACATCGTATGCGAATAGCACGTCGTTGTTCACAGTGTACGATGCTAAGTTCGTGAATCGAAAACTATTCGAGCCCACAGAATACACTATAAAGACCGTTATGAAACCATTTAGAGTAGCATTGATCACATTATTGTTTGATGTCATTTTGTCACTCATCATCTACGCTATCATCAGTTAACAACTTGACAGAGTGCGCTATTGGTCTTGTTTACCGTTTTAGGTTGTTGTGTGACATCACTCGGTTGTTTGCATTTTTTTTCGTACAGTTTGAATAACATCAATGATTATTATAGCTAATTACTTAGCTTTCAGTGCCTTTTCTAAAAATGATTTTTAATCTCATTTTTATTCTAAGAATTAATTAAGACACATTCGCTCAAAAACAGTCCGCTGAATGCGACATCGCGATTTTCACGCACATGAGGTGACGTCATTCATGACATCATTGCAGTTTTTACTGTTTGCACTCAAGAGTGACTCTTAATGTTTTATGATTCAGGAACAAACAGGCTTCACTGCGTTACTTTTACTTTGTTTTTACTATAGTAATTAAGAAAATTACAGATCCCAAAAATAGTCCGTTTTTGGCCCACCCTGTACATCAAACACTGCTGAGCATACCAGTGATGTGTTTGGAACTGTGTCGGCAGCTTGGGAACTCACTGAAACAGATGTGATAACTGCAATACTGGTATTAATTTCCGTTGCGCTTCCACCGGACACTGGCAATTCTAAACAGTACGAGTTCACAGCAAATATTTTACCATGGCACACTGAACTAGCATTTCTTGTAATGCAATGTATCAAATTTCAGAACCCAAAAGACTATATAATGAGACATTATCATCACTGCTGGTGAGTTCCGTAATGATGCCTAAGTCCCGTTACATGCATCAAACACGCTTTAAACTATGACAGAGGCAATTAATGATTAATCATCAAAAATTTGTAACAATTAAAAATTATTTTAACAATTAATTGTAAATTGCCATTTACTTATTTACTGTCAAAGAAAAATTCTTTTATACCGGCAAGTTCAATATCTTGCAAAGCTGTCTAGATTGTAAACAAAACAAATTGCAAGCTGGAACCAATTACTGTGAACATGCTCGACTGCCTGTAGGGCTGGATGAAAAACGATGAATAAATTTAACCATTTTTGTTCGAAACTAAACATTAGTTTTTTTTTTACAAATTTTAACTAAAGTTAACAATTAATTAATCGTTAATTTTGAATAAGTTAACTATAAAAAATTCATCGTATCATCATTAATTTCAACTAAACATTTTCACTGTCAAAGCATACTTATGTGAGCACATTCACTGCTCATGTTAACAAATCTAAATATGACAAATAAAAACCAAATAACTCCAAGTAGAACCAGCACAATAATTTATATAAGCAATAAAATCACACACGTAAACAAATGAGCAAGTTTACCGCAGAAAACATGAAAGCATACCACGTGCTAAGTACGCAGGCAAGCTGTCCTTATCAACAATGCTTCCTTCAGTAATGGTGTCCAAGTCTGACGGCAGTTTTTCCCACGGTATGAATGCAGCACCGACGTCTACATCCCACCGATCAATAAACTCGGAATTCTTGATACCAACACCAGGTGCCCACCTCACCTGACAACAAGCAATACCACATCTCATTTAGCACTGTTTGTGAGATTAATTTAGTCCTTCGCAATTTACTGCACAAGATACCATTCAACTTTCAATGCACAGCCTCAAGACACACAGTTAGACAATATGACAAAATTTGTCTCATTACTACGACATACTCAAAGCAAGTTATGATGGCATATATTTCAGCTCTGAAGATGCTTGCTCTATTTAGTAATGCTCGGTCGATGCAGTGGCAACCAAGATTGGCTGCTTGCCAACGCAAGCGCTTGCGTTTCTTGTGGTTTTCGTTTACGCAACGCATACAATGCAAGTGATTGCATTTGAATGGAAACCAGGCTTAAGTTAACACTGAAATTGACTTGTCAGCTGCAATGATAACTAAGACCCAAGTAGAACGCCCACTAAAGTGCAAGCAGTGTAGTTACACGTACGGTGATAATTCGGCCATTAAGAGTAGATTTGTCGAGCTGTTCAAGTGCACGTGCAGCATTGCTGCGATGCTCGAACGTCGCAAATGCACAGCCACGAAACGGCTCAAGCTGCAACAGTATATGAACTCATAAAAATAGTAATAATAATAATAATAATAAAACACCAAATTAACGCAAAAGTCACACAGGTTTGTGCGAAGTTCATCATGCCTAGCTAGAGTCAGAATCAAACATCACACATACACAACTGAAACTGCAAACCTGACATCAGGAATATTAGCAATGAGCCTACTGTGCACAAGTTTAACACTGTAAACTAAAACATTCTTTGCTGGAGGTATGCGTTCTAATGAGTACTCTTCTAGCACAATGCATTATGCCATTTCAGAGATGCTGCTCACTGGACCGTATTACTCGACAAAAAGAGAATCCAAATACTGTAAAACTTGCATGCCCTTTATTCCGCAATTTTGCAACCTTGGCGATGATGCAAAAATAACGGGTTGCAAATATTAAAAATCTCATGCTATTAGTTCAACAAACAAAAAGCCAAAATGAAGGGAGCTAAAATAATGTACAATAGATCAAGCCGGCAAAATTAAGGGCAGCTGAAATTATGAGTTTTACAGTAATCTTGCAGATACAAATGCCAGTACACGGATGACACTGTGTGATCCTAGGGCAATACATGCCAAACCTGAGCCTGTCTGACAGGACCTCAGACAATTTAGGTAATATAGAACCTTTATGCCTTAAATTACCAGAATAAAAAACAGTACAATAACAAACACATAGCAGTATACACAAAGGTTATATACGGTATGTATACTTTAGCAAAAATATACAGACACTAGAATTTTTAATAACTTTAAATATACCAGTAGAAAGAACCTGTGAAGAGTGAAGACGATTCCAGTGGCATAAAAATCACTTTACAAATGCTACATCCAGACGGTTAAAAACAATCATTGGCACTTGCAAAATATTAAAAGTCGTTTCCTGACAAGTTTTGATTTTTTTCAGATAATACATTG
>Ga0209145_1000325_pt1 | contig 10222 bp, 7 predicted proteins | sample WorMetfiPIANOSA2_FD_187396 | JGI IMG/M metagenome (GOLD analysis project Ga0209145, IMG submission 187396) | Marine gutless worms symbiont microbial communities from Max Planck institute for Marine Microbiology, Germany - Olavius filocauda... | ecosystem: Host-associated > Annelida > Digestive... | reverse complement strand
CTCGATTTTTATACCCCACCTGTATTTAGCGCCCTCGCAGGGGGTGACCCCGTCGGAATTTCGTGAAGATGTTTGATGTCTGTAAAACTGGAATGATTGGGCTACCTTATGGTGGAAAAACTATGACGATATGTTAAGCCGTTTTCATACAATACCAGCGTGTCACGGACAGACAGACAGACGGACAGACAGAATTACTATATAAATATCGAGCGTCAGCAGCAGTATGCTGACGCGCGATAAAAAGCAACTAGTGTTACTAGTATTCTTTTATTTACAGAGTTTTGTGAGGTAAATGAAATCAATAGTTCTAGCAGCAGCCAAAATAAGTGTAGATGCATAATTGCTAAATTAGGGCAGCCAAGTTAAGGGTACTACAGTATCATGTCGGATCATTGATCTGATTTATTGTTACTTATTGAGCTGTACTAAAGGTAACCATACTGTCTGTGCTTTTTTAAAATTGGCTTTACCGATGGCAAGACAATATGCCAAAACCCTTGTGCAGTAAATTTTGTGATAAATTACAAAGTTATGGGGATTTTTGGCATTTTTCTATTTGGAAATTTTGGGACATTTTCTGTGCCATTTGGCAGCAATATTTCCTGTGTCTGACAACATGTCCTGAAAAATACTTGGCATCCCTATGTACATGACAGACAAGTGGACAACAACACATGCCTGTCTACGGAGCTGGGGCATAATGATAATAATGATAAGTTGCTATTTACCATTTCTGTGTCAAAAAATTTTGTTCTTCATTCATTTATATTCGTTTGACAAAAAGTTGATAAAATGCAACTCCGAACATAAAGAGACGTGAACAAGTCAACAAAAGCATGCACAAAGCACACATACAACAAAATTGTCATTTTGCTAATGTACCAGTCTATTGACTTATAATTAGCAGTCTTTTAATAAATTACTACCAAGTAATTAGTTATTTTTTATTGTTCATGAATGATGTTATTCCTAAATTTTTGTAGAAAACGTATGATACAGTCACAATGTCATTTTGTAGTTTGGCTTTGCGAGTCATCTCTTCTGCTGTTGGAAATCGGGCTCAGCAATTGCCGGTGTCACGATTAGCCAGCTGGTTTGGCTGCAGCACTGCTGACGTTGAAGTTCTGTGTACATCCTGTGGTTTCACTGTGAACGACGACGTCGTATCAGTTTTACGTCCAAAGTTCAAACAACCACAACGAGTAATTACTTTATATCAATTTTTATTGAGTCTTTGCAGCCAGCTGGACTGTTTTTCTTAATGAGAAAACACGCTGTTCAAACATGTGCAGCACACTGTTATTATTTGTGGTAGTTTTAATTTTCACATGTATATACGTTGTTTAACATACAGTTAGTTTATTTCTACAGTTATTTATATTTTGATACCAGGTGCACCCGCAAACGCATGAAGTTGAATTGCCAATATCATCATCCAAGACCACGAGTGATTGGTTCTGTGGTGAAACGTGTACTGCAGAATGCCCTGCCAGAATAGAACAGTAATAAATATGTGTAGGTTTTTATATAAACGTCTGTCATATCTACTGACATTTAATGTTTTTTATTTGGTTGTAATTAATCGATAAAACTTTGCCACATTAATTTTTCAACTATTTTACTAATTTTTAGTAACGAAATCTATCGTCTTGTGTGACATCACCAGCATAAATAACAATACTTACAGATACCCATTTATGTTTTGTGATGTTTAATATTAATCTTATCAAAGTGAAGGTCTTATGAAAAGAAGCATAAAAACTCGTAAATGTTTTAGTCCTGTCCATTTTTAATTCATTTTATATCGATGACTTTTCGTTTTTGCTAAATTGTTCAAAATTAATCACTTTAAAGTTTACAGGCATTGGATTATTCGAATGGAAATTTAATTAAAGCCTTACTTTCATCGTAATTCTATTTTGATAACTAGTGCGAGTGATTGTCAGTTGTTTATTTTAAATCGTTCGTTGTTGTTGACAATATTGAATATCAATATTGTCACGTATATCCCTGAAGCATAAAGTTAACTCAGAACTATGCTTTACAGATCAGTTGATGGTTTCACTATATTTTTTAAATAAATTAAGTGTCCATTTCTTATTGGCAAAATCTGATCTCGTTGTGTGGTTCTCTATTTCGTCTCTGAAATGACCAATTATGTGTCGAGTGTACAGAGTGTACTCTGCTCACTCACTCACTGGTTCTATTATGGTAATTTGTATACACATATTTTAATGACACAAAATTGTCCTCGTCTTCAGTTGCCTCATCTATTTAGTATTTCTGCTTTTCTACATTACTATTGTACATAGACATTATATTGAGGCAGCACATTACTGTAAATTGTCAATAAATCAACTAATAATGACTTGACTTGGTTTCTCAATACATCACAGTAATCGAGCAGTACTTATTAAACCTTTATTGCAAATTAGTCGAACAAGGCACAAACAATACACACACACACACACGCATGCATCAATGATTCTGCTACAAAAGTCATGAACACAGTTTGGCACTTACATGAACGCCTGTACAAATACATTAATAAATAACAATTAAGACCGATGTCCAATCACATAGGAGCTATCGATCGTACCAGGTTCCACTCTTCGGCCTGTTTAAGTGCCTGCTCTGCCAGCTTAGCTGATGCCTGGCGTTCTGGCTCTTCCAGTTTTGACACGGCCATTAATAACTCCATCAGGTTGCTGTTGACAATGCGATAGGCTACTTCCTGGTCAGCGGCCATCATACTGGCAAGTATGAACAAGCCACGGTGTTGTATATCTGGAAAGTCGTTGGCTGCGAGCCCTTGCAGCACTTCAACCCACTGAGTTGTACACTGACAACAGAAAACAGCACATTACTGACATAGTGGCACACGTACAAAATTGATAATGGCACAGTGCCGCTCTGCATTACACAAACCAGACTGTTACCCTAGCAGCAAGGCAAAACAATTATGTCAAGTGGCACTTGACACTGAAAAGCCTTATTTTCACTGGTTGAAGGACAAAAATGAATTACTATAAAATACCACATAATCTAACAATACCACTGATGTATTTCAGAAAATGCAAGCACTTTGGAAACGAATACACTGTCAGTTATCTATTAATAATGTATAGCAATTACTGTAAAACCCGTATTTTTCGTGTGGCCTTTATTTCGTGACCATGGCGACATCGCAAAAATAACTGGTTGTGAATATTCAAAATCTCATGCAATTTTAGTGTATTACGGTACTTACTACAGCAAACAAAAATGCCAAAATTAAGGGTCGCCAAAATTAATGGTTTACAGCAAGTTCTAGTCCACCAATACTGTGATTTTGCATAGTAAACAGAGTTCAACTCACTCAATGGTAATCTACTAAGCAGTCACAAAAGAGTTATGCACATCATTTTGAACAACTTTACTCGTCAATTACAGTAAACTGTCGGTAACTGCTGTTAATGCAGACGGCATACACATACATGGTATAAAACTACTGAATTTTAATTGTATGGGTCACAAAACAACAAAATGCAGACCGTTGTGATTTTATTGCTGACGACTCGATCGTGAGCTATCATTGCCAATGCGCCACTTGCCGCTCGCACTAGCCGTTCATCTTCCAGCTGCCCAGAGTACAACACCAGCAGCTTCACGCGATCGTTTTCACCTTGGAACATTTTCTGAACCTAACAATAGCAACCACCATCTGTCAATAGAATTATAATACTAGAAAGTTTTAAAAACTTACTTTTCAAAATGTAAAATATTCACAAGAAAATCTCAGAAATTAAGACACACAAACGTCTTTAACGGCCATACTTTCACAGAAATTCATGAAAGTAAAGACTACTGGTACTTAATTCACCATTACTACTGGGCTACATTCTATTAGACACTCACCTCACTCACTCATCAGTTCTGTCTTCAGTACTTTGACTTAAACATCAAGAAGGACATCCGCCCTGAAAAAAATCCCAATTTTTAAGTTTTGTTGGGAGACCTGTTATGACCAAAAGCCAGTGAAATAAAAGATGATAGCAGTATTGGCAAAAGTGCAACAAATGAAAAATATGATAATTTAAAACTTAGAAAGAACGTACAAACCTCCTCATTAACAACCATGTTGCAGAGACATTCAACCGCCGCTCGACGAATTTCTTCATGCTCTTCAAAGCAATAATGCTCAATCTGGCTCATACCCTTCTCATTTATTATTCGTGTCCTGCAACAGTAAACCAATACATTTCTGATATTATGTACAATGTTGTCATGAAATTAGCATATTTGCAGAATCGTGCAACCTTGTGCTATATAAATGTACTTAATAATAACAGCATTAGTGACAACAGCTAGCAGGTGGCGATGTGTCACATTGTAAGCATCACAAGTTTAGGAAATTGAAAACTTCATGAGCTGCAACCTGTAGAAATAAGAAACACGTCTGTTTAAGTGAATGCTAATTGTGTCTGAAGTTTTAACTAGAACAATGACCAAAGGTTCAAAGGTTGCAGTATTTACAATATTCACGTGGATATACCTGACAGTGTCACTCATGGCGGCAAGGTTAGTCAGTGCCATCAATGCTTCAAAATTCTGAATGGCTGTCCTGTCAATGCCGAGCAGCTGAATCAATGGCCTTACAACCTCACATGCCTGAAATATAATGCACCATATATGATGCAACAAATCAACATTGTTATAGTGCCACAGTGTCATTTTCATTTACAAACTATAAGTTTTAAGTATTTTAGGTAAAACAAACCATAACTGTAGAAACAGCAACAGAAGTGTATTTAACAGCCAACACAAAAAATGTCAATTTCTAAAACAAAGCTGTTGTTTTATGATGGACATACTCGTTGGCCAGGAAAAGCAATTTCTGGGTTCTGTGTGATAGCAATCTTTGCAAGAGCATGTGCTGCTATGATTCGACCAGCATCAGTGCCTTCGTTAGCTAGAACAATTAGTGACTGCAACACAACACGTCAGAATATTACAACATTACAAAGCAGTTTAATATAGGTACTTTTACTGCACAGTGTATACCTGAGTCAAAGAAACACACTTCAGAATGTGTATAGACTACTGGAAAATACCGACAAGTGATGGTGGCTAAGATGTTTAGAAACAGTCGAAGCTCAACTTGAAATAGCAATCTCTACCAACACTAAATACTCACTCTAAATTGCTCTAATGGAAAAATGCTACTTTCACAAAAAATGAACTAAAGAAGTGATAATAATCAATAACTGGTCATCAGTCACTGACTGGAAATACATGACTAGCCAAGTTCCAAATTTTGACAGCAGAATTAGTCTCAATGTCAACTGAATGCAGAATTCTAACTGATCCTAAACTCTCAAATCTAAAATCCCTCACATAATAAGCACACGGTGCAATAAATACAGTTCAACACAACAAAAAAACTGTTATTAGCTGAACAATCAACTATATGTCACTGCAGTTGTACCTTCACACCTCCTTGCTGCACCATCAAGCCACGATTCTCGGCATTTGTAGATACAGCCAAATACACTCTGCAACAAATTTTCTTCAAAATATTGTTTTCACATCTTGTGCCATATTCAGTAGCAAGTCTAGTTTCATGTTTCATATCATCAGTGATAGATCAATATACTAGGTTCTTAAAAGATTATCTGAAAATTAAATTATTATTGCACTTCACTTATCAGTACTGTAATGGAAATTGTATTAATGCAGAAAGTATGAAGTACCTTGACAGCAGTTCATTGCTGTTCTCACTGTCAGACTTTCCAAGTGCAACTAGAGCATTGATGACGCCTGATTTTACCAGCTTCTCCACTCTCTGGCTTATATATGGCTCCTTGTCCTGACAAAATATACATTTGGTTTCAAAACCATGCTATCAAACATCAAATTATTCAGTAAGTTACTCTCATATTGCTACAGCACATCTTAAATCACACCTCAGCAATCATGTACAAAATGCTTCAATAACTGAAAACAATAGTCACCTAATAATCAGTGCATGCAATGTTTTTACTTTTTCGTGTTCTTCGGGGATGTGTTGCTTCGAAAATTTAGCAAGTTCCATCATCTCTGGTTCAATTTCCTTCTTCTCGTAGCAGTTTGCCAAGTTAACGAAAATTTGAGCAACTGGATAAAGAATGGCTTTGTCTCGGACCTTCACACACAGTTTACATTATGTCAGCAATATTGCATACAACACCTCAAGTAAATGGAGTACTAAAAATTATTCCAGCAAGCAAATCACAAACAATTTACATTAACCTGCAAACACAACAATGATGACAATAAAAATAAATTATATGGTTTTTCTTTCTCACTTCACAACATTTATTACATAAATAACCATGAAACTAATGAGTACCTTGGCAAGGTCGATGACAGATTTCAACGCATCAGTGTCTTCAACCAAATCTTCCTTCACGTCAGCATCCAACGTGAGGTATGCAAGTCCTTCAGCAGCCCACTTCCGCAGATCCACATCTTTTGCCGGGTTGCACAGAAAACTGTACAGACAAAACAATATCAAATGTGTCTCTGCAAATGAAAACTGTTAGTAATGGCAATGGGACAGTTACGCTGTTCTAATTTCTTGGCACTAGGTCTTAAGTGTTTAAGGCAACAGACCCTGAGCAATGCAATCTGGGTCAAAAGGCTCTTTTTAATTCAGTGACAAATAAACTGAAATAACTGAACTGGTCAATAAGTGCAGCAGAATGATGACATGACCTTAACACTTCTGCCACTCACAGTTACAAGTTCACACAGCAGTGCCATCATAAGCCGCAGAAATTATGTCAACGTGAAAGAACGTACCGCCGACAAGCTTTTGCCAGAGTTTGATTGGAGCCATCAGCAAATGTCTTCACACTTGCATCACTGCCGCCATATGAACCCAACTTGCACAGACCCTAAACAACACGTTCACGCATTCTATAATTAATTGAAATTAAGTCATTACTTGATTCAGAAATCTCGGCTAGTGACCTGCCATCAAGTATATTTTACAGTTAAAAACTTTCAATTAACAGATTATTTTTAAATGCAGTCAAAGCCCTGTATTAGTATAAATTTACACAGTGAGTCACATTACTAAAACCACAATTAGATCCAATGCATATTCACCACAAGAGCTCGGACTTTAATGCTGTCATTCTGTGACTGGTACAGCTGCTTCAATATCGGCGTTGCCTGCTGAATAACTCCAGCGCATTTCTCTTTCTTTGATGCAGAGTACACAAGTGCTTCGACTGCACATTTCTGGTGATAAAAATGAACAAATAAATCTTATTAAACACCACACACTGCACATCATTAGACTTGATGCACATGCTACCTGCTACCTCAAAGCACGGACAACCACAATTAATTCCTAGCACTGCAATACAACACAATACTCATTCAATGAACAGCAGACATAAAGCAGCATGCAATGAAAGTAAGATGAATAAAAAGCAATAAACAGTAAGTAACTAATAAGAGTCCAAATACAGCATGTGCTGCGTAAATTACTGTCAGTTAGACAACCAGTTTCTGTTGAGAGTGTGAAGCTGTGTCTACAATGCCGTAATTATCCCATCGCCGCCACCAGTAGGCGAGCAAGGCGGGATTTAGCATCATGCAACTCCATACATACGTCCGTGTATATGTGTATGTATGTGTGCGTGTGTATGTAACAACTTTGCAGCACTGTGTCGAGATCCATGCTGTCCAAGCACTCTTGTTTATAGTGTGGAGAAGCTTATGACAGAGATGGTAGGAGGTTATGCAAAATGTGAATGGAATCACATTCAAGTTTGAATACTTACTGTCACACACTTGCGATGCTTTGATGCTACTTTTTGGTCAGAAGGTCAAAAGGTCAAGGTCACAAGGCCACTCCAGGCTCAAACACAAAATCGCTTTTAATTCAAGTATGAAAAGCTCTACAAGTTCTAATTCGGTGGGAATATTCCCTGTAATCCGAATAAGTGGAAGTGTAATAAGTGGAAGTGTAATTTTTACATGAAAGGTTGAGATAACCCGGTATATCAGATATCACAAAATAACAAAAGATGCGTTTTATTGTTGTGCTCTCCTCCATTTGAGGTTTCAGACATGCCCACCTGTAAGGGGAAGTTTTGGAGCAATGGAATTTTGGCCAAAAGCCTTAGTAATGCCATCATCGGTCAATGATTCATACACATCTCTGATATTATAAATGCAGAATGGAAGGTCTCTCTAGTTTGATGCAATTCTGAATATAAACTGATAACTGGATTTTAAGTTTTATTACAATGTATACTAGCAAAGATGTTTCGAGTACACTAGTTGCGAGTATGAGTACATTGACTACAAGTACAAGTACGAGTACTTCACTCTCGAGTACGAGTACAAGTACATTACTCTCAAGTAAGAACACAGTATCTGTAAGTACAAGTGTAATTGCAAGTCATACATAAATAGTCTTTTTGACCCAAAAACATAAACGTTTGAAACTGAATTAAAACTCAAACTCTGCTTATTGTTTCATGCTTACAATGACTTAGTAGACAGTTAGGCCTAATTGAAGTCGAAGTACATGCGTGTCACACACAGCTCATGTCATTGCATTTCAAGAACATAAGAGCAGAAACGATCTGGTAGTTTCGACCTCATCTGTCGAGAAGAGTACAAGTACGAGTACATAGCATGCGAGTACGAGTATGAGTACAAGTACCGAAAATCTGTACTCGAGTACGAGTATGAACCTAGTACGAGTACCAAGTACTACATCTCTGTATATTAGCAAGTAAATGTGTAAGTAACTGAAAAGTGGAACTCACCACATGGACAGCACTTCCTGAATCTGCCATAGCAATAATCATATCCAGCATCCCTTCACGAGCTAGCACCCCATTACCAACATGTGACGGACCCTCAACACAGCACACAAACAAATTGTTGCATTGTATGAACTAATTACATAAATCTGCTTTAAAAAGTTATAGCAAAAAACATAATAATTCCAAAAAAATCTGAGTCCATCATAAATTGTAGAATGTAAAAACCTAAAATACAAAATATATACTGACAGTTAATGCAACAAAATACCTGCAACAGTGCAGCAAGAGCCATCACTGCTTCTAATTTAGACTCCATAATTTCGTCACGAAGCAAGTCACTGTAAATGCAGTTCAAACAAGCACCAGTCAAACATAAAAATTAACAATTAAATTCATAAAACTAAACTGGTTTTCACTGCCAGGGTTTCAATGCAATTGCTTTTCCTGGCCAACGAGTATGTCCATTGTAAAACAACAGCTTTGTTTCAGAAATTGACATTTTTGTGTTGGCTGTTAAATAAATACACTTCTGTTGCTGTTTCTACAGTTATGGTTTGTTTTACCTAAAATACTTGAAACCCAATATATTATATGACTAGTTGGTTTTTGTTTAAGGAAAAAATCTTATATGGCAATATATACCATAAATTCAGCAATTTTAGCATTCTTTATGGGGTGGTAATGGGTTAGGGTAAAAGTTTAACATTTTGCTAGTCTTTGTGCATCAGTATTTATGACTACAATAGCAACATTCAGTTACTGGGTCCCCATATCCTTTGAGACTATTGGAGCAGTAATTTTTATGTTAGAAGTACTTCCTTACATCTATAAACAGTGAAGAAGAAAAATCTTAACTTAAAAGTACTTCTCTGCTTAATATGACCGAGTGAAAAAAACGAGAGTAAGTCCTTCCCAAGCCACAGAGTGGCACTAATTACTGTTTCTTTAGCCCTCAGCCAGATACCAGCTTATATTGTGAAACCATGGATACGGGTCTAGTGCATCACATAGTGCGCCTATTTACTTCCCAATTCACATTTTCCACTGGTACTCACTGTGCCTAACTACAGAAGGATGGCCAGTGTTGAGATGACCCGAGTGGCTGGTTACATACTAAGATGGTTTACCCACCTACAGACAGTTGCCCATCCAAGTATTAACTGGGTCTGACACTGAGTAACAATGCTGATTGAGACTAATGTATTACCACTATGCCAAACCACCTGGCAACAACTGAAACATTGTGCTGGACATGCACAATACAAGCATACAATCACACAAAACCAAACAACTAAATCCAATACAATACAATACTGTATACCAAAAAAACATTTTAAACAAGAACTTAGCTATCGCAAACAGATCGCGCGTCAGCTGCATAAACACTAATAATAATACCATGACCTTGA
>Ga0209145_1000324_pt1 | contig 10226 bp, 8 predicted proteins | sample WorMetfiPIANOSA2_FD_187396 | JGI IMG/M metagenome (GOLD analysis project Ga0209145, IMG submission 187396) | Marine gutless worms symbiont microbial communities from Max Planck institute for Marine Microbiology, Germany - Olavius filocauda... | ecosystem: Host-associated > Annelida > Digestive... | reverse complement strand
AATTAGTTACTTTTTGAAAATTGTAACTAGTTACTTTACTAGTTACTATAAAAAGTAACGTGTTACTTTTCTAGTTACTGTAAACTGAAACTGTTGCATCGAGGCGTATTTACGGGGGGCACTTGCACCTGCCCCCATTTGGTGTGAAAAATAGGCATTTTTATTACTACTAAACTTGTCAAATTTGTTGGTGATTTTTGTGAATATATACTTAAAATTGCTCTTACCAGAAGCAATTTTCAGCCCAAAATTCACCAAATAACGTTTGGCGGCCGGCTCTGCACGGACCCGCTGGGGAGTTTACATCGCTCCCCCAGACTATTATCTGGATTAGGGGAGCCTACTTCTAAGGGGAGGAGATGGGAAAGTGAGGAGGTGGGAAAGGGACTGGAGGGAGGGGAATGAGAGGGAGTGGAGGGAAAGGGGAGAGAAGAGAAAGGAAAATGAGGGTAGCTAGGGCCCCTCTTTTATGGATTCTAGATACGCCCCTGCTGTTGCATGATCATTCTGACATACTGTTACAAAGTCTGAAAAACTGTTATCATGAAACTAGCATTAATAAAACTGTAAAATTACACGTTCTTTTGTCAGCTGTGATATAAATCAAAAATGTAAATGCAAAACCAGCAATTTCTAGAGATGGGCCATTTCCAGGTACTAAAAAAGTAACGCGTTACTTGCGTTACTAGTTACTGTAAAAAGTAACTAGTTACTTACATCGTTACTTCTGGCAAATAGTAATGCGTTGCTTGGCTAGTTACTCCAAAAAATAACGCGTTACAAAAGTAACGCGTTACTACCCAGCACTGGCCGCTGGGTAACTGGACACTTCGGCCTCAGGACACTTCGGCACCAAGACATTTCGGCACTGGTGCCGAACTGTCTCACAGTCACAGACACTTCGGCACTGGTGCCACAATGTCCGGACACTTTGGCACCAGTGCCGATGTGTCCGTGAGACAGTTCGGCGCCAGTGCCGAAGTGTCCAGGACACTTCGGCACCACCGGTTGGGTGTTGATTCCTAGCAAATCGTGTCGATCCCGCGCATCGCATTTCAGTGCAAACGGCATCCGCAGTTGGCGTGGAGTAGAGTTCAAAGATAAAGGCCCGTTCAGACACCGCACGTCAATCTGTTGACGGATGGCAACGTATGTTGCTGTGTGTGTGTGTGTGTGTGTGTGTGTTGCCGTCCGTCGACATAAGTCTACGTACATCGACGCCGTTCACATACCGTATGCTTCAATGTGTGTTTACGCAGCGTCACTGTAGTTGATGTTGAATGTTGTTCGATTAGAACGTCATTTTGACGTCTGTCGACGGACGGTAACGGACGGCATAAGTATGTTGACCAATGAGATCGCTGACTTATCACATGGATATTCATCCATACTAATTGATAGATTGATAGATTATTGATAGATTGATAAGTTGATTGTTTTACGGTGATGGATGTGGAGAAGTTGATCGAGAGTATAAGAAATTACTGTAATTAATTAATTGTAGGTTGTAATTAAAATTACTGAGCTGTAAATACAGTACTTTTATAGCCTATCACGTTCCACGGTTGGGAAATTCGTTTTAACTGGAAATCCATATAGCGCTCTTCAAACTACGTTATTCTTGTATAGAGAGGCCGAACTTGCCGAAGTGTCTCATACAAATCAGTGCCGAAGTGTCCGGACAGTTCGGCACCGGTGCCGAAGTGTCCATGCCGAAATGTCCTGGGGCCGAAGTGTCCATCAAGCGGCCGCTGCAGCCTGTTCACCACCGATGTCTTCTTCCGTTTCAGTTTGTAGTTCCACTAATTTCAGAAAGATTCTAAAGTTAGGGTTAGTGTTATATGCCATGCCCCAATTACTATGCACCTCGTTTCCTTAATGTAGACCCTTACAGGTATTGCACCTCATACGGTATTCTTAATGTGTCCTCAGGGGGAAAATTTATGCAACTAAAATCACAGTTGACTAACCTGCAGACAGCACTTTGCACGAGATGAACTGGATGCAAGAAAATGTCGGTAATAACTTTGATGAAGTATTGTCTGCAGCTGTAATATTTTAAAGCGTTAATTAAATAAAGTTTTGAGTTAAGGTTAGTTGACAAATGGCTAAGTCATGTATTTTGTAAGTCTGGTTTGACATTTACAAATGTAGTTGCATCTGTTTGTCAGTGTCTGGTTTCCCTAAAACATGACGGGACAGTAAAAATCACCCGTATGCATGTCCCATCTGTCATTTGAGAGACTGTACTAATACTATGATACTGTACTGTACTATATTTTATTTTTGGTCATAATAATATATTTCATTAACTGTGTAATAGTCCGTGTTTCATGTTTTTGATGTAGTACACAGTTGCAGGTTGGAAAATGGCACATTAGTGATTATTCGTATATTTAAAAACATCAGTTTCTGCAGTTTGATGTATGTGTCCCATCTTTCTCAGTCGTCGGACTGGTGATTTTCATTGTCCCATCGCTGTCTCTCAATTGGCAGGTGGGACATGCATATGGTGATTTTCACTGCCCCGTCTGTCCCATCTGTCCCATCATGTTTTAGGGAAACCCTCAGTTTCAGTATGTATGCTTTAAGCTTATGGATATGTTTACAAAATAAGTTACTTCGGTCTGAAAACTATTGTTTATTTTTTCTTGTTTGAATTGGCACTGGCAGGATGGGTCAAGTTGCTGGCTCGTGGGTGTAATGTGAGTAACAGGAGTAAGTCCCATAAGTTATTATAATTTTGACTTGGCAAGTATTAGTGACAAGCATTTTGTGACATTTTCATCCGATAGAACTTTAGTTAATTGACAGGTTGATATTTCAGGTATTTAATATGGTTTGTCACTTTGTTTTGAATGTATAGAAAGAAAGGTTTTACTGATCCGTTATTGCAGGTACAATCCGGAAAATCTGAAGATTTTGGAACAGTATGTTTATGCACAAGCATCTGAGAATACATATGACTTGGAAGCTAATTTGGCAGTGTTAAAATTGTAAGTAATGCTTTTCATTGTGTTGAAGACAGTTTAGACAGAATTACCAGTAACCTGTGTGATTTATGTGAAGCATATTTTTGCATTAATTGTTATGCTCCTGCTAGTGAAATTTGAGACATACACATGCTCAAACAGCAGCATGTCTGGATGACTATATGGCCAGTCACATGCAAAGTAAATACCAGGCTGCTGCAGCTGTCATTGTCATCTGGCAACTTTGCAGGAATGCACATACTAGGCACAATCGGATGCTTGTTGGGCGAGTGGGCATCACAATTACCGACCACTTTACAGGTGGTGGTATGGTAGATGAAAGAACATACAAGCTGTTAACCAGTTATCAGTCATCATCGTCAGTTGAGCTTCAGTAATGACTGCATAATTGACAGCCATGACATGCACTGATTGACAGCCAGCTGTGTTATGCCCAGATGTAACCAGAGATGCACTGCACTACTTACAATGCACACATTCAACCATACTAAATCCTGGCTACTCCTAAGCCCATGCCATCACCAGGGCTCACTACTGCAGCTAGGGCATCGCTCTTATACGAGATTATCGTACTATTCTTGTGAGATTTCTACGAGACTATTCTTGTAGGGAAATTTCCATCTCGCGAGATTAGTGAAAAATGCACAAGTCGCCACTCGCGAATAACCGATATTCAGACTCAGTCCTTTCTTCCATTCCACCGTACTCAACATAATGTCTGAATTCTGGCGGTCGTCTCATTGAGTGCAGCGGAGCAGCATAGACACAGCGGCGGGGGAGTGGGGCTGCTGGGCATTGCTTACGGCATCACCTTTGTAACTCAGAGCTGTGTTGTGACAACTGACTCGCGGCAGCGGCGGCGGCATTGCCTAGAGCGTTATAGGGTGAAACACGAGCCAATTTTACCCACCGCACGATGGATGGGCGGCACGCATCAAAGAACGTTGTGCTGATAATGCCGTTGTGTTCGACGGCCAGCGGCGGTGTCGGTGTGCGCGGCAGCCACATGTGCAAAGCAAAGTCAACGTACTGGGTGGTCTGCTGTGCAGGTGGAACGTCAGTTAAATCTCGCGAGATCTCACAAGACAGATCGGGAAAATGGCTACGAGAATTGATCGCCGATTTTTAGCTACGAGCGATACCCTAGCTGCAGCCAGTGCTATTCTATGTTCCTAACCGAAATTCCGATAGTTGATTGTTGACATATGAGAATGGTAACAAGATCAAATTTCGTTAATTGATCTCTCGATTATCATTTAAAATCCATAGCAATGATTGCATTAACTGAGCTCATTAATTAATTTTAGATCACTTATTAGAGACAGTGTTAAAAAGTAGCTGTGTGCATTTCTAACAGGAGATTATTATATTTGCTGATAATGGTGAACATTATGATGAAAATTGCAGTAAATGTCATATAACCTCATATGTTAAAGCACTGCCTGTGCTGTCTATTCCACCATCCTTATTACAAAGTACTTTACACTTTGCAGTCATCTGTAGGTATTGTAATTTATTATGTTGCTTGTGATAAATAGTTTAGTGATGTGTGATCTGCACTGCAGTGTTTTCTGATGATCTGTAGTGATCTGCAGTATTCAGGCATACCACTCTGTGCTGTTGTTGTAGTCTTTTGTCAGTACCATAGCCATGTGGTTGGAAAGACTCGTCCCCAAAGTATAATATGTCGAGTGGGACATTAAACTCTACTCACTCACTCACTGTTGTAGTCTTGGTGAATTGCTGTGATGTAATGTCTTTGAATTTGATATGGCTAGATTATTCCTGGTGATGGTTTAGTAGTTAAAAATTGTACTGCCATTGTAATTGTAAATTGTGAAATTTATTTATGCATATTGTTATTTTCATTGTAGGTATCAGTTCAACCCAGTTCACTTTCAGCTGCCAGTAGTTTCGGTTATTCTGCTGAAAGCTCTGACTAATCTTCCACATTCAGACTACACAATGTGCAAGTGTCTTATCGATTCTTTACATGTAAGTGTGAACGAATTTAGTATTGTGTGACTTGCTTATTTGATTATAGATAAGTGCTTTGCTTATTTTGACATTCCTGTTCACTTAATACTATACGGAATGTTTACTAAAGTTGCTTATTGTACTTTTTGGACTGGTTTAGCTAGATGAAGACCCTTTGCAACGAATCGATGCACTTGCTGATATGCTTGAAATGTGCCAGTTTCAGCAGTTCTGGGTGTGTTACTTATCATTGTACATTTTGTGGCACTTCTAAGCTCTCACACTGTCATGTTTATTAAAACATTTTACTGATAAAATACCAAGTAATGGTAAATGAATAATATTCAGCAAACTATCAGTATGTACAAATATTTTGTGCAATATTAGTGTGCTAGTGTGAAGGAAGAGAGTTGAGAGTTATAGGGAGTTTGTCTTGTCTTTCTGTAATGTTTGGCACTGTGTTACAATTCTGTGTAAACGTTTGTAAATATCTGTAACTTTTAGTTACTGAGTTATATACTGACAGTTGTGTGGTGCAGGGACATATGGCTGATGTTGCTGATCTTACTCACAGCATTGCTTTCTTTGAAGATTCCATTCGGAAATGTAAGGCCATATTGTTGTTTGACAGTTTCAAATATTCAATGTGGAGCAAAAAGTGTAAAAGTGTTATTTATCAGAAGTGACTTAATGTTTCCTGACAAAATTTTTCTGTAATTATTTACCAGCTTTGTTTGCATTAACCCTTTGACTGGCAACTGCGGGTGAAGCTGTGGTACCAAAAGTCACTTGTATGGCAAGTCTGGGTGTACCTGCCATGTATCTACCTATACCCACTTATTTAAGTTATATTAGTTTGTTTGTTTTTCGGATGCTACCATTATTATGGTGAATAAGCAGGTTTATTCCTTATTTATTTATGAACAATGCACGACCACCACACCTCCAGAAATACAAAGTATTTATTTAGTTTGTATACAGAAGTTTTTCCGTGCTAAGTACACCATTTTCCATAAATAATGTTGCCAGTCAAAGGGTTAACCTCGGAAATTTTTACAGAATTTTTATAAAATTCAGTTAAACTACATACATGGAAATGGCTGCAAGTGAAATAAAAAGTATGATTTTCTTCAATTCCAATTCTGTGGCAAAGTTTACCAAAAGAGTTTTCACTAGTACTCAATGTAGAATAGATTGTAGGTCAGAGAAACTGGTCGCTCCTTCAACAGCTTCATTGTTAAACTTAATCGTATGTCACAGCCAACTGAAAATGGCATTACTTAATGATGTCATGGCTTCCCCTACTCTCCTGCTCTGCCATTTATAGTTACCCAGATTTTGCACAATGTAATTATTAATGTAAGTAAATGTACATTGTACATACATTCTGAGTCTACCTTTTGTCTTCAACCAGGAATAGTTTTAAGTAAAATGGTTGCAATATCAACAATTGAGTTGCAGTGATTTGGATTTTTTAGTCTATAGGTGATGTGACAGTTCATAATATGAACAGCTCTGTCCTCGATGTAGTGCTTTCTAGTTTACATTTGTCTCAATGTTTGTCATGTGTAGTTGTGTGCCACGTAGTCGGGATCACTTACCAGCACATTCGCATGTCAGTGTTGCAGGAGCTACTTGGTAGCATTTCAGGTGGGCACATTTCGCTGTAGTAGTTAGACCTGGTAGCGACTTCGTTTTCACTTTCTTGCTCGCTTGCGAAAGATCTCATTTGCTGTTCGCTTCCACGAGTTGTCATTTAATAAATCTCGTTTTGCTCTCAGTTCTAGTAGCAGTGATATCAGTAATGTTTAACGATTTTATTTCACTTCCAAGGCAAAGCTACAAGACTCTACAAGGCTCCGTGCTCAGAGCAGTCCCTCTGACCCCATCTTTGCAAAATTTCTAGTAGCTTAGGATGCACGTCAAATGCCACATATTGAAGCCAGCCTGAAACTGATTGCAACTAATGCTTATGACCCGAGTTCAGATGGAAACCCATTCCAGACTGGAATGGTTTGCCATTTAAACTACAGGACATAACTTGCAGATGCACAGCACTGAAAACATACAAACTGTCAATGGTAAGAACATGGAGTAGATTAGTATCAGTAGCCATACGTCGTTTAAATTTACTGCACCTTAACTGCAAACAGTGTGAAGTAAGTCAAAAAGTCAAATTGAGTAAAAATGACCAGTAAAGTCCAAATTTGTGAACTACATGTAAAACTGCTGTTTATTTATGTTTTAGTGGCCGAGACAAACGAGTGGCTATCGTTGTATGGATGGAAGGACGAGGGTGACGGCTACGTTTGTGTTGCAAACCAAGAAGACAGCATCAAGACAAAGAACATTACAGAAAAGATCACATTTGACGGTAAGTTCGCATGACACTTGCTATTTATGGCTATATTGTGTATTAGCTTATGTATTGTGTCATTTTGAACGAGGTAAAGTAGGCCAATATGAGTATTGGGGCCAGAGCTGATTCCAATATCTGTCTAAGTAGTCAGTCCGCAGGTGACATTGTCATCAACCTGGTTATAGGCTGCCATTATTTTCTGCCATGCTCGTGATTACCGTACCTTCGCAGCCAGAGAGCCTCACCGGCCTTTGGCCAGTACCAGATTATACTGCTAGATGACCAAGGTACATGTGTATAAACAACTTACTCAGAAAATGAAATTTTTACATGAAATTAGAATGGCCAGGAGTTGAACCAGTGAGATTGCAACTCTGACACCTGAACCGTTAACCTAACTACGTCATTATGTCACTTGCTGTTTAATAATATTGCTGGCCATCAACACTGTACACTATAGTGTGTTGTGTTATGTTGTGTATGTACAGAGACTTTGTTTCGCTACATATAGCATTGGTCTTACATTTCATTAACTGTACAGTCTTGTATCTCTGTCACTATTATGATGGCAACAGTAACGGTGTTTTTGTGTTGCCCAGCTAATTTTCATATCCCTTACCTTAATTTATGTAATAAATTATGCATTTGGTGCATCAAAATTTCTTCACTGCATGGTAGCCCCATTATTCTAGTTTTCTGGGAACTAAACTTTTTCCCAGAATTCGAATGGGAAATGGGAAACCAAAATATGTTTAAAATGGCCATTTTCAGACTTAGGGGTTGAATTACTGGGAAACAGTTGAAGGTAGAGGCTGCGAGGCGTTTTACAACCATCGAATCCCTTTCCCATCCATGCGACATATGCGGAAATTGTCACTGGGGCATATCCAGTGGAAACCAAAATGTGCTAAAAGTGACCATTTTTGCACCCGTCCGTCTATCACATGCTGGTATTGCAGAAACAGGGCAAAGAAAATATCCACCTTTTCTACCTATAAGACTGATTCCCACTTCTTCTCAACGACAGCGTCAGCTCCTCGTAAACGTCAAATTTAGCTGTATACTGGTTTCAGTGTTAAGTGTTGTGTGCTTGTTGTTGGCATAAAATGTTAAGAACTATAATGATCATGTGAGTGGACTGGATGAAAAAGGCATTGTGTCAGTATGCAGTACTGTACAACTGTATTGCCGTGATGTGATGTAGCATTGTGCCAGTGTACAGTATTGTACAACAACTGTATTGCCATGATGTGACGTGGTCGGGTTGTTTGAAGGTGTCGCAGCGATCATGGCGTCCGTTGTACCGCCGACCACACCAGCTGCACATCCTGCTGCCACTGGTGGACCTGTCATTCGATAGTTTGCTGCACCGTTGTTTGAACAGTTACGCTGCACTGTCTCGTGGCAATGATGTGTTGCTCCTCGAAGTTCTGTGCTGGATAGTTCTGGACATGTTTGTGTGGATGTTGATGCATGTGCATCACATACTGGTTTAGCAAGTTGCATTGTACACATAACGCTGTACAAGTTCCATGAATTTTTGATGTCAACTTTTTTATTAAATATACCAATGACGTCACAACTCAAACAAAAACTTGTAATATACAAGTTCTCAGTATGTGTTGAAAAGTAGCTTGAGCTGGGATACTATAGTGTGAAATGCAACTGCTGTGAGAAGATGACATTTTCATTTTAGCATAATGCAGGCAGCAAAGCCCAGTGGAAGAAAGCCGATAATAAACACCATATTAAAATTCAGTGCATAAAATTAAGCAAATAGTTTGCAGCTGGACTTAGACGCCAGTTTCACCGTTGCTTCTGCTGGACGCTGATGACAGTTTACGATATGCTGCTGCTGATGATGCACAGTGCTCATCATTAGTCAATGTTGGTTGATTATCAGTGACTGATGAGTTGCCTTGAAACTCAAATGGCTTCAGTGCATAGACCTAACAGATGCAACACATTGATCTCAGTGTTTCAAACTTTTTCCAACAAAACTTTTTAACAGTTATTATTAAGAGTCATTTAATGCTCACTAATTACAAGTTTACAACATGCTGCACACTGCATCTCTGTCAGTTTAACTGATCAATTTTTCCATGCTTACTGCTGGTTAAACATGAATCTCAGTGTTTCCCCAGGAAAACCTTTGCGTGTTGGAGTGTGTGCTGCAATGGATGTTCACCATCGTGTTTCTGTATATTTCAAATACCATAATCACAGTGCAATTCTCACCTCTACCATTAACTATTTTCACAAACTGAACGTCAATTTTTACATGCAAGCAAGTACAAAAGAGTTTAAAACTAGAAGGGTACTCATTAAAGTGCATACCTTCGCCAAAGCCCAAAAATGTATAACTTACATTTTAAAAATTGATTTCGAGTCCATACTGGCCGCAAAATGTCAGGAAATGCCATATCTCACAATTTTTTGAAATGGAAAATGATCCTGGATACGCATTGAAACACCAACTCTAGGATCCATTATCAGTCCCAGAATGTAATCAATTGTTCCTTATTCCCAGCCCAACTGCTCCAACAGATTTCATGAACATTCATCAACGACTTTTTGAGTAATCCTGTTTAGTATCTAAAAATGCCGTAACTCTCAATGCTGGAAAAGGTGGACAAATTGATCCCAGACCCACATTCAGACCGATCCGAAAGTCTAATTGATTCATCCCTGACCGGCTGACCCTAACACACCCACCAAGTATCATGAAAATCGGTTTAAAACTTTTGAGCAGTCTTGTTCAAAGACAGACAAACAACCAACAAAAGTGTAAACATTACCTCCTCGACTGAGGTAAATATAAGTTATTAAGATGTAGTGCAAAATTAGTAGCGTTAATATAACGTAGGCCTACAAGATTAATTTTATAAATTATAAGT
>Ga0209145_1000323_pt1 | contig 10236 bp, 5 predicted proteins | sample WorMetfiPIANOSA2_FD_187396 | JGI IMG/M metagenome (GOLD analysis project Ga0209145, IMG submission 187396) | Marine gutless worms symbiont microbial communities from Max Planck institute for Marine Microbiology, Germany - Olavius filocauda... | ecosystem: Host-associated > Annelida > Digestive... | reverse complement strand
ATGCTACACATTACTACAATAAAGAGCAGTTTATTAATGTTCCCTCTAACTCCAGACCAACATCACTGATTAGAAGTGGCCACGGGGGATGAGGGATGACTGATCACAAGAGGAAGCAGTTACAACAAATGCTCTGAATGCAAAAATATAATTCTTTTTCTTAGTCTATTCTGTATTCTAATGTGCAAAATCTAAATTTAGCATACAAAATAATATAAGTAATATGAGCGACAGCTATTGTTCAAATCTAAGTAACAACTGTCAGATTTGTTTTAACAACTACAAATACAGAAATAAGTCTTTGGTGTCTGAATTATAAGAGTACATAATTACAATGGTTATGTATTGCACTGGTTTGCTGCCACACAGCAGCATTATGTAAGTCTGCATGCAGTTCTGAGACAGAAAACATTCCGTCAATACTTTTTCACTTATTTACACAGTTGGGTCTGAATTTAACAGGGCATCAGGACCAGAGTGACTACAAGCCTCGTTGATGTTGTTTCTCTGCAGGACAGAGCAGAGCAAGCAATGGGTCATAATTTTAGACGGGTCACAGTACGTTGACTCATGACCTATTACTATTTAACTGATACGCTACTTGAGGATTACAAAAACAAGGTGTTAATATAAACAGCTGTCACATCATTATATTATTAACTAATATTGTATACTTAAGAACAGATTGTCTCTTATTTTATTAAAGCATAATGAATGGATGAATGAATGAATGAACGAACGAATGAATGAATAGAATGAATCATTTACTTATGACTGTACACTTTGACATGTTATATAATTTTGTCAGCTCTATCATTCACAGTTATGTTGTAATAGATGCATGACTCTGGATTTGATTGTTTGAGTATGCAACATTGTATGCAATAATAACTGTTATGGGTCACAAACAGTGGGTCGTGGATCACAGATCAGATGGGTCACTGGGTTCTGGGTTACTCCCCTTGATCCATTCCATTGCCTGCTCTGGGAGAGAGACAGTTGAAGTAAATACATGCAATATAAATGTTTCACACATTTACTTATGACTGTACATATAAATGTATCACACATTAGAAAAAGTAAAGCAAAATAAGCTACAAAAACATTTTCAAATAATTAAGTACCGTAAAACCCGTATTTTTCGCGTGCCCTTTACTTCACTACGTTAGCAATATTACAAAAATAATAGGTGTGAATATTTGAAATCTCACGCTAAATCTCAAACACGACAAAATTAAGAGCGCAAAAATACTGTAATAGATTGAACTACCAAAACTAAGGGCCACTAAAATTAAGGGTTTTATAGTAAGTATCAATGTTTAATGCTTGCCACTAAAGATATACATGCTTGTGCTGTAGAAAGCAAAATCACAAATCCCAAAAAACAACAAAAACAGCAGATACACCACAATAACAGACTATAAGCAAACTTGCCAAGTTACACAGGTTACAAGGTTGAGCTGTACTGGAACAGACAGCTGCAGGATAACAACAAATAATATATGTCAAAATGTCCTGTAATGTTTAGTACGACATTGAGATGCAAAGTAGGTAGCAACACGCAGGCTAACACTGGTGAGTTTTATGTCTTTTTTTACACTTTAAGCTGTTAATTCCAAATATACTTTAACAAATGGCATCAAGACATTATTTCATAGAAGGAACTGACTGCTGAAATAAAATATATTTTAAGCAAATGCTATCAAAAATAGTTGTGTAGCATATAGTCATACATAACAAAATATGCACAAAGTCGTCTATATACATTGCATTGATAATAATTACCACTGATAACAGACTTTAAATATCAGAAATAAATCCACATCACACCATCAAATATAACTATCAGCCACACGTTGCGAGGCTTAAATGTAACAGAACTGCAAATATTACAATAATGTTACTTGTACATATTATTTACACTAAAACCAGGGAAGTCAAAAGATAAAATGATGAATGCAAACATGCACAGCACAGATAAACTCACTCAACACAGCATTACACAATACCAAATAATTTGTATTACTGCAGCCATTTAAAATATGGATCACTAAATATGAATCATTAAAAAATGTCAACCAACCATTAATCCGAATTCAGAAAGGCAGCAAATGATGCACTACTATTGTAGCTATAAAAACTGCCAAAGGTACTGCTGTTAAACATCCCCAGCTGTAACTTACAATAAAAACAACAACAAACCACTCAAAAAAGAAAAGGTCATACTGGGATTACTGGGCATTATAACAATCAATGAATGTCACATAAAACCAACAGAAAAGTAACATGAAAACCGGTACTGCAACAAAAGGATCAGATCATTACTTGGCACTGTCCTCGAGCAACGCATCCACCTGACTGTCAACCACAGACAACGTGATTCCAAGCTGAGCCGCATAGTACGTCACCATGATGATCTGGTGTGAATACGGCACCGGGTGTCGGAACTTATCGACAGCAATCACAAAGTCAGATACAATGAACAGCAGCGAACCGGCAAAGGCACACAGCTTTGTCCATGTCCACAGATCGCCAAAGAAATGAACACGAGCAACTGCTCGCCACGCCGACACTGCGAGCAGTCCAATGTAGAACATCACCAGGTACGTCATTATTCCATGGAGTCCTGGGTACAGGTACGAGTAGACGAGTACCGCCATTGCAGCCCAGAATACACCGAGCCTGGCACAAAATGGACGTAAACCAAACGCCCAGGAATACAGCATCTGCAACATACACACACCGGCTCTGTGGATTACGTTCAATACATACCAGCTCTGTCGGTTATATATATAGACTTTATTTCACATCAAGTATTCATAAAAGCACATTTTATTAGCACCATACAAAATACCAGTTTTATGGTTATTGTTCCAGGTGAACCTGAGTTACACTGCTGCCCAGGGACTTTCCTTCCATTTGTTCCGGCCCTGAGCAACCTCAAGACATAACAATCCATATGTTCTTCTCAGACAGGAAAAGGGGTTGTAGGGAGGAGAGAGGAAGGGAGGGAAAGTATTTAATTTTAATTTATTAGTACAGTGAGTGAGTAGAGTTTAACATCCCATTCAACACATAGTAGGTTATTTCGGTGACAGATGTTTCTTAGTATAGACAGATGGAATGGTGGGGAGGTGAGAGGAAAGGAGTGAATGTATTTAATTTCATTTTATTAGTACAAGTTACATGAAATGACAAAACACCAGAGTACAGAAATTAATACTTTACCTGTGCTACTGCAAACATGGCAACACCGTGGATAAAATATCCTTTAGTTTTCCAAACCATAAATGCGTCACCCAAACATGAAAATACAAGACCAGCCAACACCTGCAGAACGACGAAACAACACATCAGTTCTTTGTTGTACACAAACTGCTTTCAGGTAACAATATCAGCGTTAATAAACATCCAGCAGTAAGTATGGACAAGTATATGAAAATGTTGTTGCTCAGTTTTCGAGTGAGACATTAAACTCAAAACACTGATTCACTCACTCACTCAATCACTAGGGTAAGACCTATACGAGTTGTTGAAGGTGCCAAGAACAGCATCTGGCGAAAGTTGCTTCAATGCTCGAGCAAAGTGATTTCTTACATTAAGATAACCTTACAGGAAATATGGCAACTCCAGTTATGTCCAGTTATGTTAGATAAGTACACGTGGGCACTGGGCATCTCCAAGACCTCAAATGGAAAGTAAAGGTAAAGGTAGAGGTAGTCACATACTCAATACAAGCATTGGGTCCAGAGCCTGCAAAAGCGCAGTGATAATCCCTCATAAAGTCATAAAAGTAGGCTGCCATTACTTTCCGCTAGGCCAGCGGTTACCTTCCCAACCGAACAGCATCACTGCCCTTTGGCCAGTACCAAATTATACTGCTTGGTGACAGAGGTACATGTGTGTGAACAACTTGCTCAGGGTCATTACATGAAAGTGCAACTGCCAGGAGTCGAACCCGCGACCTCGTGATTGCGAGTCCAACGCTCTAACCATTAGTATTACACTATCATGCCACACTTGGAAAGTGCATAGTGTTAAAAGAGTTTTTTTTAAATACATGCTTTATAAATTTTCTAGTTTCGTTTTCATTGTCCAAATCTTAGTTCTACCCGTGTTTGTGACTAACCATCATTAGAGCACATGAAGCATTTGTATCAGTAGCAGTACTAGCAGTATCACATGGCTAACATAGTTAGTGTCTGACATATGAAGAGTAGTAACCTTGCGAGAGTAGGAGTAGTATTCAGAGAAGCTCATGCCATGAAGCAGCACAAAGAACATTAACGAAACGACTGGCAGACACTTGATGGCACAGTATAATGGAGACTCCTGGCGAGATCCATCAGCAAATAACACAAAGTATATGGTTAGTGTTTTGAAAAAAGGCACCAGCTTTGGTCCAACACTTTTCAACTGCAACATAACATACAACCAGTCTGGCTTCACTACACTCAAGAACAACTGTCACAGTTAAATAAATGATGGGTGTAGATGCAAAATGATTCAAAACCATAAAAATGCATCTGTCATGCTACTAAAAGTACTCTGCTCAAACAAAATACTAGGGCCGAAAAATCAATAGTTAAAAAATTGCATTTATCATGCAGCTGAAAAATTAAAAATTAACAAACTTTCAGAATTAAGATACAAATGTTAAATCATATCAACAGCTGATGCGCAAATTACACCAGACATTATTAAGAATGAACTTCAATATATCTGCACAGCTAAGAAAATGTGGAATAATTTGACTAATGTGATCACTTGCAGATGTAACTTAACAAAGTGAAATAAGTGACGAACAAAGTAATGAAAAGAAAACATTTATGACGTTTATAATTATGTCACATCTTTAAATTTGATATTTTTAAACATATTTTAAGTTCCAAATTTATGGAAGGGGTTTTAAAATTAAAACAGTTGGCCACAGTACCCACGAAGGGGGCTTTTGGGCAAATAGGTGAAATATAACACTTTTGACTTTTATTTATAAAATCCGCATAGGACATGTATCCGCATAGGACATTATGGCGCTATACAAATGTTGTATTATTATTATATATACCGCGCAACAGATTTTGGCATGCAATGGCTCAAAACGCGTGTTTTCACACAAGGATGTGCCTTTTGGGGGTTAAAAAAGTTAAAATTAACATTTAACCCCTTTTTATTTCCAGAAGGTCAAATTTTGGAAAAAAAAGTGGACTTAGAAAATATTTGGCTGGATACGCTTTACAATGGGGATTGGGGATGCTCACAAGTAAACTGCCCTTGATCGTCATCGTAGCTACTTTTTAAATTTTGAGACCCCCCTCCGTAACTTTTGAAAAAGTGAAGCTAGACACTTCGTTTTTCTTGGTTGGATAGGCCCCGGCGAGTAGTATCCAATGGGTGATGAATGGCCCCTAAGTGGGCATGTTTAGGATCCCATGACCTACTTTTTAAATTTTGGGACCCCGTAACTTTTGAATGAGGGTGAAGCTAGACACTTCGTATTTTTTCGTTGTAAGTAAGTAAGTAAGTAAGAGTATTTTATAAGGCGCGCTAAGAGCAAAAGTCACTAGGCATTACAGAAAACCGGTTCAAACAAATACGTTTTTAGCACTCGGCGGAACTGTCCAAGAGAGAGATGATAGGCGACGGCGAGTACTATACTACGGATGATAAACGACACCCAAAGGGTTGCGATGTCTGGATTACTTGACCTAGGCCTACTTTTAAAATTTCAAATATTTTCAGTTGTAATAAAACTGCAAATGTAAATGTAAAAAATGAAGTTTATACAAGTGTTAACGGCGATATGCATGGTGAATAACACATCGAAAACCGCAAAAATCATAAAAAGGTGATATTACTTAGCAGCGCATTGACATTTAGGCAATGTGACGGTAGGTAATATCACCTTTTTATGATTTTTGCGGGTTTTTGATGTGTTACTCACCATGCATATCGCCGTTAACACTTGTATAAACTTCAGTTTATTTACATTTATAAAATATAATGGTCTCCACTCTCTCGCTTCGTTACAGCAGGCGCCATAACAAGGAATGTTAAACAAAAGTAAAAATACTGTAAGTTATTCAACAAGTCTGTTATGCTTATACAAATGGTATTATGAATTATCACGATAATTATAAATGCTATCTTGTTGTAAATATATATATTTTGTAAAGTCTTATGCATTTGACTGACTATACTGAGGCGGTGAAGTCAACTTAGTTCTTAGCTAGCCATCTGTTCGTTCTCATTGTTAGGTTGTTTCCTTTGATCAGTAATAAACTGAGTCTTCGCGTGTCACAGATGTTCATGTTTACAAACATAAAACGTTCTTGACCCAGTCGTAAGTACAAACAAATAACAACTCACAAAGCGATCTGGGTCAGGTCATGGCCGCCCACGAGGCTTATTCACTCGTTCACATTGGGTTACATCGCAATTTAGTTTCCCCGAATACTTAATTCTACACAATTTTCTGCTTTCACTTCTAAACTGTAAATAAATCGTAACAGTACGAACAGCTAATAAGAAGTTAACTGAAAAATTACACGCTACAGTTGGAAAGCTGTCATAATGTGTAGCCTACGTAACAAAGAGAGTCAATGTAAATTTGCTGCGCAATACATATAAACAGACTTCACACGTACATAAACTACGTATGTATTTTACTTACCACAGCTATTGGTTTCACTCGTTCCTTTACATGCGTATGCATTTCGAAAATATACCTTATAAACTATACTATAACCGAAAAAGCTGGTTACACAAAACTAACTAGTAACTACAAAACCTACTAATCAATCAGCTGTTCATTGTTGACCTTACGCCCAAGATATTTATAGTTACTCTTTGCAAAAAATACAAGTAAGTAAGATGATGTGGTAAACTGATTATACTTCTACAGTTACTTTTGACTTATATCTTACCATTTTTTGCTCATGTCGATATGTCAGAAACAATGAGCAATATTTAAATCTTTCCGAAGCTATAAGCTTATTGTTCATATTTTTCTCACTCGAATTGTTAATTATTTGGTTGTACTTGTTGTGCGTTTGCTTTGCAGACACTACAAATGTAAGCAATTTTGTCAATCTCATTATACCTTTAATTCAACTTCTGTATGACTGAGAATAAATGATAATGATGATGAGCTGTTAGCCTGTTATATCGTGATAGCCTAACTTCTTTCTTCCAAACGTCGACATTACTCCAGTGTTCTGTGTTTGTAGTAGGCCTATTGGTAGTGCAACACCAACAGCAGCTGCAAATTAGGGCTGTGGTGGCAGATTTAAATCTACGTTTGGGCGCAGATAATTTCTGTCTGCAATGCCGAACGAATTATTATAATTAGACAGCATTTGCCAAATTATAGCGCACGGTATAGGGCCATCGTTTGTGCTCACCAAAATGCTACTAGACTAGGCCTACTCTTTTACTCAGTTTCACGTGCACAATGCGCTGAGTGCATTTTACAGGGTATAGGCCTACTTGAAGGTAGTGATGCAGGCTGCAGCATAATTTAGGTGATCTCGCAAAATTCCACATTTGTGTACAGATACTTGATACTTGTTAGTAACAACGGTAAAAGAATCATTAAAATCGAGCCACGTTTAACAAAGTTATAGGCCTAAGCTAGAAACAAAAAGGGTAGGCCGCTAGGCCTACAGTTTTTGTGACTCACAGTGTATATTCATTATACGACTGTTTGCTTTGCTTGTGATAATGTTAGTTTCTGCGAAGCAAGCTATCTATAAAAATAAGTCTTCCATTATACGGTACAGGTCTATAAAATATATTTATATATGTATATAGCACAGTAATCACGCGTTGTTGTAGGCACAGAACATAATATTGGTGTAATTTTCACCGCAGTTTCACACAACAACACAACAGTGTGTATAGACCTACAGTGTACACAGTGTAAATGTGCTTTTCATTCCATCGTTGTCATGTGCATTGTGACAAACGCTTACTGTAACCGAATGCTAACAGCACCAGTCATTACCACTCTCCACGACATTTATGTGTCGAGTGGGACGTTAAACTCTACTAACTCAACGACTGCATGACATCTATACCATGCCGTATACGCTAACAGACTGGCATTCTCTGCCAGACAACAGCCACAATACAAAGCAGTTTTTGTCGACGACGACGATAACGGATAACTTTTCATCGACAAGACTATAAACATTCCTGACCAATCAGCATCCAGACTGTGGATAATAAATCTGATTCACAATTTGCATTCTTATATTTCAGACTACACATCGAAAATATGACTAAGCGTGAACGCTCATAAGAAATGCATGTATAAGCTACTGTAACACGAATACGCATATAAGGTACATATTAAGCTACTGCAGACCAGTAAACCGCACGAGAATTCTTTTAACGTGAAAATACGTCACAATACGCCAGATACACATTGCTGGCATTATTTCTAGAGTATACACAAATGCTTTCTACATTAACAGAAATGCAATTAAGTCTTATGTAGACATATGACACGGTAAACAAATTTTTCAATGATAAGACCAAAATTATAACAACCTATTATTATAACTACTATCATCACCTTCATCATTATCACAATATTAGGCCTACACTGCACTGAGTGAGTCACTGATACAATCTAGTGCACATCATCATACCCATCACGTTACTCAGCAAAGATAAGCCGGTGGTGTCAAATGTCAATCAGTATAGTAGTCCTTCAGTGATGCAGAAGCGTCATCACGTCAAAAGACCAATTAATTGTCTAACAAAACAAATGAGTACTTTACGTCACAAAATGACCAGACAAGCACACCGGAGCATACACATGCTACAGTTACACACAGAGAGTATGTTGCGACTTGTAGTTGTCAGTTTTTTGCCAGTTTTTAATATCGATAAAACTTAGTATCCGCACATCACTACAGTAGATGAACTACTACTATCTGGCCTATATATTTCACTGTATATATTTCACTGTATGCACTTTATGAAATTTGTGAGATTTTATATGTGTCTGCATAGACTTTATGTAAACTAGTAAACTTAGTTTCCATGAATATGTTGAATTTGTTCTCAAATATAACTGATAGTCTATGACTACATTTTTAAAAAGGCTTGTTGATAATACATGCAACTGAATGATTTTTAATTCGTGGACATTTTAAAATACATATAAATTAGTGAAATTTAAAACAAAATAAAATTCGTAAAATTTAATTTTCTTTGCTTTCAGTTTTATCAATGAGTTTAAGAACCTACACTTTAATTACATCTGCCAAGGACATTATGTATTTGTATCGGTTTATAAATTTATCAATTGCTACATCGCTGTCACATCCAAACCACGTTCAAATATATCTCAACCAACACAATCAACATTAAATGACTGATAAACAGAAACAGAAGCTACAAGTTGATGTAATCACGCATCATCATGCATTACGGTATACACTGTGTTTTGTACTTCATAATGCATCTAGTCAGCGTTTTGACTTCAATGACTTGACATTTGACATTTACCTGACAGTGTGTACATTAGTCAAACTCACTGTTTGTGTTGCAAGGCAGAGTAGCAGCACACAAAATAGGTGCGGTGCAAAATACAAAAATTTTGTTGTAAATTTTCTCATGCATCGACTATTATTGCCAAAAAGTTATAGAAATTGGTGCATGATTATTTATTTAATAAACGTATTGCAAAAAAATAAAAAGTAAAAAATAAAAAGTACTTTTTAAAAACACAGTGTATTTACGCATAGTCTAAGACCACATCAATCTATATTGTTGACAAACAAACCAAATATACTGAGGCTGTAGTAGTTAACTAATTCTAGATTGAGATGCTTAAATATAAGTAAGTAATGTGATCAATTCACGTCATCATGATTGTCATCAAATGCTTCTGGAATCAAAGAAGCTCTGTTTGTTTCTGATACAACTGAGAAAAGCAAAGGCTTTGACACTACTATTAATTGTACACACAGCTACAATGCTTAGCAGATCATGGAATGACAATAAATTTGCAAGCAAGTGAACAATCCGTGTGAAGATTATCACATTATCACAAATATACAAACAATTTTAACTGAACAGAAATAACGATAACAATAAATTAGTTAATTACTTTATCGTTAAAACAGAGTTGGTCAGTCCACCAGGTAAAGGGCCAATCCCACCAGGCCAAGCACTCTACAAGGTAAAGTGAAGTAAGTATAATTTAAAAAAAAAAAACCCTTA
>Ga0209145_1000322_pt1 | contig 10237 bp, 8 predicted proteins | sample WorMetfiPIANOSA2_FD_187396 | JGI IMG/M metagenome (GOLD analysis project Ga0209145, IMG submission 187396) | Marine gutless worms symbiont microbial communities from Max Planck institute for Marine Microbiology, Germany - Olavius filocauda... | ecosystem: Host-associated > Annelida > Digestive... | reverse complement strand
ACAGACCACAGAGACTACGTCACAACCTGCACAAACCACAGAGACTACATCACAATCTGTACAGACCACAGAGACTACGTCACAACCTGCACAAACCACGGTTACAGAAAAGACCAAGAAACTAGTATATTACTGAACTTAATAGGCCTATAAACAATTCAGTCTTTTAGCAACTCTGTAATGTAATTTTCCAGGTCTTTACCTCTACTCTGTACGAGAATAAACTTAACTCTTAGGAGACAATCACTTAAACTTTTTTCTAATCCAAACTTCAGTTTTTCCTTTGAGCTAATGGGTTCTGTCAAAGACATAGTTTTAATCTGTTCTTCAAACTTGCTAAGTAATCATTCTACCTTGAGAGCACACTACAGTAGACAGTAGAACATTTTATTAGTTCACCTTGCCACTGGACTTGATTCCTTTACAGACAAACAGTGCCACAAGAATCCAAGCAAGCAGCAGACACAGGCACAGCTTCCAGCGTACGTGGCCAACATTTCCAATACCTGTATCTTCCTGTTCATCCATTACTGCCAATCTGCATGCAACCAACAGCTACCATAGTTATCTTGTATTACGTATAGTGTAATTCAACCTGTTAAAATGGACACAGTACAGTAATTCACCATTACATGAACAGGCAGTAAACATTAGAGCAATAGCCATTTTTCTACTCTTAACTTTCATATTTTAGCATTTAATATCATATATTTATTCATAATTATCTATTACTTATTGCTGTTAGACAAACTCAATTCAACAACCTTTTTTACTAACTTGCACAAGATATGAATTGCTAAATTAACTTAAATCCACAACAAAGTTTAGACATTTAGACATTACAATTCAACATCTACATGACAGGAATCATGCTGACAAAAGTCACTTGTAGTCAGAAACTAAAATTATGACAATGATGATGTTAACTACCTAAAGAATTCGTCACTGGGAGAAGTCCTGTGGAAAGACATGTTTGAGCTATTACCAACAGTCTGTGAACTGTTGTGTATCAACGGTACTAGAGTTGTATTGAATATTGTCATATTGCTCTGGTATGTTGTATTCGAAGCTGCAAAGACAATCAGCTGCATAAACCTCTGCTAGTAAACTCAGCACAACAGTGTTAAATTGTTAACCACAATGAAAATGAAAAGCTTCGAAAACGATAACCATAACAACAAGAAAGATGGCCATCGCCAACAAAACGTGCGTCAGTGGAAAAAAGCAGAGGGCTGAAGATATGTAGTAGAAGCATTTTACCAGTATGCCAAATTAATATTTGGCAGGCCCCTGCACATGTCAATTTTGTGTCTACACGAAAGACAGGAAATAATTATCACAAAAGGAGGCTGTTTACCAACATACCAATAAGTGCTGTCAAAAAATTTCAAATTTGTTCGTATATTTGCTTTATTTATTTATTCACCAGGTGTATCTCTATGTAATAACGTAGAGTTCAGTGGTCAAGCTGTAATGAATAAGTAACGAGTTATTTACAGCGATATCATATGCACATTTTGGCCTCCCCTGGTTACACCCCTTGGACAATCGCGGTAAATGTCACATGGATGAAAAGAGGATTCAATGCTTGTCAAATGCATTGTAGCATAATACCCATCTATCTTCAACCGTTTCCCAGTAATTCAACCCGTAAGTTTAAAAGTTCGCCATTTTAGCACACTTTTTGCACATTTTGGCCTCCTCTCGGTACACCCCTAGGACAATAATGGTAAATGTCACACTGTTGGAAAGATGATTCAATGCTTGTAAAATGCCTCACTGCATATACCCATCTATCTTCAACCGTTTCTGAGATATAGCAAGTTATTGGTCGAAAATTGCAATATTTTCATACCCCACCTCTGTTTAGCGGCCCCGCAGGGGGTGACCCTGTCGGAATTTCGCAAAGATCTCGATACACACAAAACTAGAATGAATGGGCTATCGTGTGGTTAAGACAGCATGAGAATATGTTCAGCCGTTTTGATACAATACCAGCATGTGACAGACGGACAGACAGACAAACGCCCAGCCTATAACTAAGACGTGCTTCAGCATGGCTGATGCACGTAAAAATTATCTGCATATAATGAATATTAATAACTAAATTTCACAATCTAATTCTAAACTAAAATGAGTTATAAAAGCAGTAATAACTATGTCTAAGTAATTGCAGCCAATTGAACAGACCTTCCAGAATACTGTGATATTTCAATCGCGATTTTTTTCTTCAATTTTAGTGCTGCCACTATATTCACTTACAGGGGTTTAGTTCTTGAACCACAGTGTAGCTTCACTGTCACCATTTCTTTGAACTCAAAAGCTTACAGGTTATACTATCGGACCGGTACATACAATGATCCATAACACAGAGATCAGTCAAACTACAAAATATCAAGCTATTGTGTTATATGTGTATATCAAAGTATCAAATAACAGCCAGGCAACACAGTACAACATTGTAATGTATATCTTATATTCTTTCTTTCGTCTCGTTACTATTACTGTACGCTCTTCTCTTCACCTTCAACACTTAAAAAATCACTTAAAAATCCTACAGCTATGACAAGAGTGCCTGCACAAGCAGCTGAGCAGAGCTTACCAGATGCATTGAACCAGATAGGGTCTCCACATGTACCAGTGTTCCAATCGTTATCACAGGACGCCCACGGCATACGTCCCGATATTAGTGAAGTGATCGAACCGAACAAATAGTATAGAGCCAGCGCAATAATGACGTTGTAATAAATGCCTACAAGACTGTTGAGTACACTGTAACCAAGGCCCACACCTATGAATGCAAACAGCATCAGTCTGCAGGACATTTCTGCTACATATTGCAATACAAACAGCACATAATGCACACAATACCGTATAGAACAAGATACAAGAACAAGGCTACAATATCTTCATTAATTATGTAAATATCACAGAATACACAGTCTCTTTATGACAAGTGTATGCCATGAAACTGCACTAACACAACATATATCACAATGGTCTTAAAGAAAAAGGTAAAACAAGTATCAGAGAGGTTAAGTAGCATTATTAAGTGTAGATGAAAGTATAAAACATGTAATGTTACTTACATTTAATTTGCAAAAAACTGAGCTTTAAGTTAAGTTTTTCAAAAACCGAATAATGGTCAAGGCCATGCACTTTCAGTCCCTGTATAAACCAGGTTCAATTCCTGTACGTGGCAATGGTAGCACTAAGCATGCGCATTGAGCCAAAGATGTATCAATGCTTGCAAAAAATAACACTTTACAGGAGAGGGGTGTCAAATTTAAATGGGGAGTGAACAGTATTAATGGGCGTCTTTTTAAAAAAATTCAGCAATAAAACTCCAGAAGCCAAATCAAAACTTTCAAAACTATACAACATACCATAAACAACACATTAACTAAACAACACAAAGTATACAGCAATATCACATTAAAGCAAGCACTAATTAAGTCAACATACCTTGAAACAGTGGGCAGACTTGCTTGAATATCGATAAGCTGCCTATGCCAAAGTACTGACCAAACCCATACTCCATAAACAGCAGTGGAATTCCAATTAGTAATATCATTAGTGCATATGGTATTAAGAAAGCACCTACAGAAAGCATTCATTCAACATGTAAGTTTAGCAGTTCATTAACAGCAATAATATAACAATACTGTGCAGATGACAGGCAGCAAAAACGGATTCTAACTACATGTTAGCTATTTTAGTTGTTTGCATTTTAGTTGTTTGCATTTATCACTCTCGCATTCTGCATAAATTGCTATTTCAAATACAACGTGGACAAAGAACTGCAAAGCAACTGAAATGATGCCTATGACGCTTATTATATACTGTACAATGTCAAGTGAAACGATTCATATATAGGCAGAAGGCTGAACAAACAGAGACAGGTACAAAGATAAATACAAAGAATGAACATATAAATTGACTTAATCAGACAAACTAAGCGAACTAGCTTAACTAAATAAAGTTAACAGATTACCGTACTTCAAACAAAGAGACCGATTTGCCACAAGCAAAGAAATGGAGGACATTTACAAAATGGGACTTAACTGATTATATTAAAGACGATGTGTGAGATTGTGATTAGCGGAGAAGCCACCAGCCTTACATGTGGAAACCATGAAAACAAGCCAGTCTAAGAAAAACTGAAAACGATGTATGATCAACATTCAACAGACTAGTTCATAATGACAACGTTAACTATCCAGTTTAACGTATCCTAACGAGCAACGTCCCTAGTACATTACCTCCGCCGTTTTTGTAGCACAAGTAAGGGAAACGCCAGACGTTGCCCAGCCCCACACTGTATCCAATGCACGTCAGCAGAAACTCGGTCGGTGAAGACCACTGAATACGCTTGTTCTCGTTCGCCGCCGCCGGTGAAGTCGGCTCGACGACGGCGGTCAACGGCACCGCCAACTCGACATCATCGACGCCCGCCTCCGCCGCTTTCGCCTTGCGCAGGTGCGCGCTGTCGTTCTGGAAGTGGTTGCCCGTGTCGACCACGGAGCTGACGTCGTTCCACGTACTGCCGTTCCGTCGCGCGTCGCCGTCGCCGCCTCGTAGCGGCATGTCTTCGGTCGTCAGTACCATGTCAGACCGGTCGACCGTCGAGTTCCTGCCGGCCGCCGTCGTGCAGGGCCGGTGGTCGGGCGTTCGCCCGCTACCTTCTGTTACAATTCTTCCTCCTTCTGCGGTACAGCACGGTATGCAATCAGTTCAGAGTCGACGCCTATCAAGATGCGACAGGAATGCAGCGTCCGACTTTCTGCAGTTCAAGATCGCGTATCAGTACACTGACTGCCTTGTCAATTTCTAGCTTCCAGTTTTATCACCTATAACAACAACAGGCAAACACGGCGTCAACATACTGTTTTATCTAGAGACCTCACTGGCTGGCGCGATGCCGTACAAGTCGTTTACCCCTTTACATTAGCTGTACATTGGCCAGTTGTTACCACGTTTAGCCTTCACAGTCGACATGTTACACAGCTCGCCCTATGATCATGTGTTTCAACTGAAACAGACGGACTTTCAACAGACTACAACTCCACATTCTCACCTTCCTTATATGAGTCAGTAAAACATCAAAACACCGCCTCCTATTACTAGTACATCAGCAGCAGCAACTACAACAGCATCGTCCACGTTGACAGTACTGTATCTTTCACAGGTGCTTCACTTTGAATACAATCTAGTAACAGATAAACTGAAAAATCACGTTCCTTCACAAGTAACTGAAGCTGTATGCAGTAAACGACAAACACAGAGTAAACGGACGACAGCTTCACAGCAAAAGCAGCTTAATTGCAAAAACTGTTGTTGAGCAGACACAGGAACGACCACGTACTCTTGAATTTGCCCGACAAACCATCTATACTATCTACTTCAATCTGCAGTTTCATCTTCTGTTTGGATTCGCTTGCAATCAACGACGCTATTATATATTATGAACACATCGACACTAGGCAGACAATCTGGAGGAACAACTTTTATATAAACACTTCAACACAGTTAGGAGTTTATGACCTAAGTGCATGTACGAAGATACAAGACAGCTGTCTAGTGTCAACACCAGACATGTTTTGTGTACTTTAGTCTCGAGAACAAAAAAACAGATGTGCAACCTTCAACCATAAACTACTATCAACTTCTAGTTCAGTGTACCAGTGACAAAGCGTACTGACTGTACTGGTTTGTACATATTAGCAGCACACTTGACTGCTTTACAGTAATTCGTTTTCATTATAGTCTTTAATATTTGTGGCAGATTAGTACTATCCTCACTGTCTTGTCAAGTTTTTCTGCCGTTTGCATGTTTTGCTATTTTGTTTTAACTCGCAAGTATTTGGGGCAAATAAACTGACGAGTTATTTATGATGCACTGCAAAATTCATTATTTTCTTAACAAATTCGAGAGCAGGATAAAACTACAGAACATTCGTGCATGCAATGTAAATTGCCGCTTATAGAAGACTGAAGGTTATAGTTACTACAGCACTGCGGTGATCTGCCGTTTGCTGTCATCCGTTCACGCAGTACATGTATTATTTGTGAGATTGCACGGTTTCACTGATGTGACGTCGATGAGCCGCCAGTCGAGTGTGTGTGTGTGTGTGTGTGTGTGCTCAGCATCTGCAGTCGATGTCGTAAGAATCATCGTTAGTTCACTGTTCACTGCATCGATCGACGACCATTCACTTGACTCGCCAGCGTGGTGTGCTATGATGGTCCGACCAATCACGCGCCCAAACACGCCACCCACCGTTCATCTCCAACAGCGCCTAGTGCTTCTGCCAATGACAGATCCTCGTGCAATTCCACACAAGACTCGACAAGCGTTTGCCGTCACGTTAAGTATTTTTGCTTAAGGTCGCGGTCCACTATTTCTATCCAGTCGAAAACCTGGTCGACTCGGTTTCTGGCCAGGTTTTTGATAAGTTCGTGCGGGTCTGCAACGAGCTCACACCTCACAACTCAAGACTTTTCGGGTCGATTCAGTTTCGACACGTCGTGATTGAAGTAGCTGTCTGCGACCAGGTTATTATTAATATTTATATTATATATTATGTATTATGCAATTTACAACGCATACAGGAATGTTCCGTATCCTATTCACTGAATTTGTTAAGAAAATAGTGAATTTTACAGTAAATGACATAAATAATTCCATCAATTTATTTGACCTAATACTTTCGAGTTAAAACAAAATAGCACAGCGTGAAGACAGTGCATGGGCGTGTAATGTCGCCGACGGATTATACATGGAATATTGTATTGTCCACAGTCCAGTGCTGTCAAGAGCAATTACACAGCGGCAGTGGCGTTCGAAGACGGCTCTACATTAATCCAGGTTTTTATAATCCGCCGCCACATTTCTACATCAATTACATCTACCGCATCGTTGCAGTAATCTGCCGCACATAACGACTGCACGCCATTCGATCTGGCCCACACAATATTCCAGCTGCTGCCGCCGCCGCCGTTAAGTCAATAATCCACATCTTCTAGCCCTCGGCACATCTTCCTATGTCTGTCTCTCTGTCTGTCGTTCGCAGGCTATACACAGACCACCCACCTCGCCGCATCCTCGATCTCTGCGACCGTCGATATTTTTATTGCGTTACTTCGTTACTTCATATGACTGAGGAACGGCTATTTTTGACCGAGTCCGTGTATCATTTCGCTCTACAGCCAACATTTTAACCGACTCACAAGTCACAAGCACCTGCTATAAGTTAAATTATTGTGTAGAAATGCTTTAGTACTTTAGTACCAAAGTATACCAAGTACGAAAGTGTTACATTCAGTCGCATTACAGCGCATTAAACAGTTCAAACCGATTTTCTTTACAGCGTTACATGTATATACATACATAATTATGTACTACACTACATGTTTCTTATGAAGACACGATAACACGTATGTCGTATATGTTGTTATCGAGGTAACGTGCAGTCACATAACGACAAGTAGCAGAGCGAAGACGCTCTTGGTTGACGGCATTAAAAGTGGTCTGCGTAGAGACCTCAGAGCTAGTTGTCAACATCTGGCATAATTCGTCGTATTATCAGTACAATTTTGTGCTATTTAGTATTTACTTTGTTGCTACGTGGAGAGAAACCACAGAATGCAATGCAACGACACGACTCACTGGGTCACAAGAACCAGCAACCAACCAGCAGTGACAACGACAACGCAACATCGGCGCCGCGCACCTGCCAGCTGCACTGCATGCCACACACACAGCACCGCCATTTTGGCAGTCTGCCAAACCGCCAATCACTTCACATACACGCACCGATTGCTGCGGTGCTTAACGGTTGTGGAAAACGATTCGAAACCATTCGATTCAGCCGTGAGAACTAAATTTCAATTTACAAACCTCTCCCGAGGATCTTTTCTGACAAAAAAAACACCGTAATATCTAGCTATATTTTAGATGGCTATGCATCTGATTAGTTTTAAATTGTTCGTTCAAACTATTTAGCAGCCTTTACTTTCTAGTAAAGTTTAAATAATTTAAAGACTGGAATTCTGAGACAGAATTTGACAATACATTAACGACATCACGCTTGAAACAGGCAGTGACTAAAATAGTTTCTCATTTAGTCCATGATGGACATTAAATTGCCATAACATAGTAAAATGGTTGGCAGCTGAAAAGCTGTCACCAACGTTCAGCAAGCAAAACCAGCACAGTTCGACCACGTGTAACTGTGAAAAATATGTATATCCTACTATTCAGCTAAAAAATGCACGTTTTAAAATACACCTATCTCAAACGACTGCTCAAACCGCCACCTTATTAACATTAACAATCAGTTTGTTTTAAATTAAAATTAACATTTTCATTCCATAAAATACTGTTTTGTAACCTTAACTTTTAGTGTTTTGTAACCTTTATACAGAAATATAAAATCCACAGTCTAAACACTGCACAATTTTTACCGCATCACATGACGCGTATTATACGACTTTTACCTAAAATTAAATAACTGTTATGTAAATAGCAGAAAATACCGGCAAAAATAATGACGAACATGAGTGTTAGAGACTGCAGCTAAAAGTCTACGCACCAACTACAGTGCTATACTGACAATTTACACAAGTCATGAACAGCAGTGCTTCACAATACGAAGTGGCAGATGACTGGGCAGCGTGGGCGGCATGATTCGGCGAACTAGGTGGCCATCCATGGCCACAAGTACGATAAGAGCTAGTATGATTTTCGTATAGGCCTGTACATACAACTGGATCCGCGGTGAAGCATGAAGCATGTCCCGTCTCGCCGAGGGTAGGAGGCTATGTTGGCCTGAGCAAACAGGTCAGCAACTTGCTCAAGGTGACTTGCAGCGGACCGTCTGATCACTGAACCATACGAGACCAGTACTCTTACCATTAAGGCCCGTTCAGACCGCGCGTCGACGCGCGTCGACGCGGCGTACTTGCAAGTAATGTATGCACATTCATCCAGCTGTTAATTACGTCATTTTCAGTTATGTCATTGCATTGTCAATGACGTCATTAGCACAGGTGTTGTCTGGTGGAGTCTGGCACGAACATTTTAGCCATTTATTGTTATTAGAAGTCCAATAGCCTATGTATAACTTAAACTGACATCACTCATTTAATTTATGCAAATTAGTTGACGCGCATCGACGCGCTCGGTGTGAATGCTTCCTAGCTTTAACATTAGTTTGATTGGACGCGTCGACGCGCGCGGTCTGAACGGGCCTTTTTACGACTGCACCGACGGTACCATTCATAACTGACAGTAACACCAGTCTCAGGCCACTAGAAGACTCGGCTGTCTGCGACACGCTACCGTATACACCAAGGTAACGGTAACCAACACCTGCAGTAAACAAGGTCATGTGCATCAAAGACCAGTGACGTAATTAACTCATTTACCGGACGTAAACACGCTCGGCCCAGCTTCAGCAGCAGCAGCTAGCCCATTATACTGGACCAGCAATCCAGCATCGATCGATAATTCACGGCGCCGCACGTAACTCAATCTGTCTGGCAGCGCCAACTGCCACGTGTCAGTACTCTTCGATATTCGCCGTGTGAATGTGATCAAGATACTCTCCGACAACGAAAAAGCAATTCGCCGCAAATGCAATTACACCCGGTACACGGCACGACGTCGACTAGACATGATGCCAACAGAAAGACAATTACTACATGTACATCGTCGTCGTGATACCTTCCGCAAACGTCAACGGCGCACTTATGATAGGATTTCTCTCTCATTCGTATTGCTGACAGCATCGTGGCTAGAGGGCTCAAAATTTAATCAGACTGAGATATTCACTCACGAACTAGACATGTGAAATGTGAATATATATATATATATATATATATATATTCTTTGTAAATGTACAACCTATGTACTATCTCGTGATCAAACTTGTTATTTCGTCGTCAGTAATGACTAATTCCAAATTTTAACAAACGGAAAACTTTATCTGCATTTTAATTTATCTGTTTTTGTCCTTAATTCCTACTTAATTCCTACTTTTATACTTCGGAACTTCCCGTTCGAAATCCGTAGTCCATCACACCGCTTCGATTTGGCGCACATTAATCGGCCCGGGCCTGGTGACCTTGATCTTTGACCTTTTGACCATAGTTTCACGGGTTACTCGTATGGTGGGTGGGCTTCCATCGTGCTAATTTTGGGCTTCCTAGTCTTTTTGTGGTCGAGGCACGCGAC
>Ga0209145_1000321_pt1 | contig 10239 bp, 11 predicted proteins | sample WorMetfiPIANOSA2_FD_187396 | JGI IMG/M metagenome (GOLD analysis project Ga0209145, IMG submission 187396) | Marine gutless worms symbiont microbial communities from Max Planck institute for Marine Microbiology, Germany - Olavius filocauda... | ecosystem: Host-associated > Annelida > Digestive... | reverse complement strand
ACGTAGACGTTCAGCGATCGCTGCAAATTTGAACGTTTTGCATTTTTTTGTGAAATTTGTAAAACGCTGGACGAGCGCTGGGGTTAATCGTCATGGTGTGACGGCGGCTTAAGGCTTGTGAAATCACAGCTGATTGGACACTGAAGGAAGTTGATTTACTATGCTGCACACCAAACTTGTGCATGCTCCAAATGAAAATATTAACACTGAAATGGCATGTGGTAGCACATTATTTTGTACAGTTCACTAATTTGATATACATTACAAAGCAGCTAGTATTAGCTGGTATACATATTGTTAATAGTAACCGAGAGGTTGCAGGTTCGAATCTCGGCCACTCTGTTTCACATACAACCCTGGGCAAGTTGTTCACACACGTGCCTCTGTTCACCAAGCAGTATAAATTGGCATCGGTGCACTCCACATGACACACTAACTCCATGTCTGACGGCTGTGGAAATGGAGATCAGCGCCACCCTATGGGTCCTTGTGGCTCGGGAAGGACTTAGCTTTTTTAACTTATAGTTTTTAGTTTTAGCGTACAGATAGGAAGTAAACAGCAGGATACATCATGAGTCTGCATGTTGCTTGTTTCTGTAGATAAGAAAAAAGTGCTAAATCATCACCCTGATAAAAGGAGAGCAAGAGGTCTTGCAGTAAAAGATGGAGAAGATGATTATTTTACTTGCATCACACGTGGTAATTTCGTTCACATTTTAAAGTGTGTGTTAAATTTTCAAACACATTGCTTACTAGTACTGTTGCTTTTGTTGCTAATACTACTTGTGATCATTGTTATTATTATTTTGCAGTTTTCAGTTTGAAAGTCTTGAGTTTACTTAGTCATTTTTACGTAGTCTTTATGTAGTCATTTTTTATATTATAATCATGTAATCTGTTGTTACTATTATTGTTGTATTTTGTGTAAAATTAATAGTTTAGGGGGCCTATTGCATATATCTCTAAATTGCAGAATTTAATTATTTTTTGTCAATGTATTGTCAGCATATGAAATCTTGGGCAACACAGTCAAACGGCGATCTTATGACAGTGTTGATCAGCAGTTTGATGACAGTATTCCTTCAGTAACTCCCGAGTCTCGACAGAATTTCTACAAGGTGTTCTCACCGATCTTTGAGCAAAACTCACGGTACTGATTTACTGCATGTTGTATCTGTTATTTTCAGATTTTTGGTTTTGCTGACTACGAACTTCAGTACTGGTGGTAATTTCATTTTTAGACATTCTGCATGCTAACGAAATGGCAAAATGCCTGTAACATTGCTTTGTGGTGGTGGTCTGTGGTAATGTTGTCCAATCCAGGGGGATTATTTTTTTGAAAACGAAGGCATATATAAATCATTGCTAAATAATAGACAAAGTATATGACGTCATATTTTTAATGCACTTTAATTGCATCCAAACCATCCACGTATTACCATCGTGGATTTGATAAAGGATAATACAAAGTAGTTTGTGGAATGAGTTATTTTCATGTATGCAGTGGCTCACCAACAGTTTAATAACATACATGATGCCAGTCTTTATTTATCGACTTTGTAGGTGGTCTGTGAAGCAGCCAGTTCCACAGCTGGGAGATGATAATGTCTCATTTGAAGATGTCAACAACTTCTATTCATTTTGGTACGGTATTACGGCACATATGTTATTGTATATGATGAATTGGATTCACTTGTGCCAGTTATTTTTACATCCATTGAAGCTGACAGGCTTTCGAAAGCTTGACATTATTGTTTGCATGAAGACAGTAAACTTTTTTTGTGAATTTGAAGTTGTTTCCCAAATTGAACTTGAATTTCCACATGTGTTGAATTCTATGAATTCTCGTTTCAGTGGCTTATCTGTTTTGGTCTAGTCATAATGGTTTAATTCTGAGGTTTCCTTTATTTGATGTTTTAGGTTCAATTTGGACTCATGGCGTGAATATTCATATTTAGACGAAGAAGAAAAAGAAAAGGGTGAAAAGTAAATATCTTTGATTTAACAGATTCTGTCGTTTTTATGATTATTATTTTTGTTATTAATTATTGTTTTTATTATTGCTGTACTGAGATTCAGCAAATATTGCTTCAAATGAACAAGTCCAGTTTTTTGTTTATTCAAATCTTTAATCTGAATGGTAAAACTAGCAGCACCGACAGTTGTGATAATGATAATAGCAATAATGATGCTGTTTGTGCTGTTGTAATGAAAAAGAAGTGATTTCATATTAGAAGTTCATAAAACTACTGTTTCTGTGTGAACATCAGTAGCAGTCACAGTCCTGAGTGGTTACTGAATGTCATTTCAGTCACATGTTGGTAATTGTAGTCGTGAGGAACGGCGGTGGATTGAACGACAAAACAAAGCTGCCCGTCAAAAATTAAAAAAGGAAGAAATAAGTCGGATTCGGCAACTTGTTGGTTAGTTTGTCATTTTACTAAATATTAATTGATTCTTTGTTGCCTTTGTCTTGCCAGTGTTTTTTTTAAATTTTGCTCGTCGGTGATATATGGGTGTGTGTATGAACTTAGTGTTTCTGTGGTATTGATTGATTGATTGATTGATTGATTGATTTTAATGAGCAGGACATTCAAGTAAGGCTGCTTTTGTCAGTGATGCTGGTATTGCAATGTACTGGATGTGGTTTGCACTGTGATCAGACAATGCTTATGCGTGTGATCCACGGATTGCACGTTTCAAGTTGGAGGAAAAAGAACGCAAACAGGCGGAGAAGCGAGCTAGGCAAGAAGCATTTAGACAGAAGGCTAACGAAGAAGAAAAGGTTTGCATTTTATGTGTTATGACAGTGATGGTAAAGACTGCTAACTTATTTCTGGTAACTGGAAAAAATATTTTCATATTTGAAAGACATTGGTGAAATAAATCGTGATGTGATTATTACATGTAAATATTAAATTGACTGTTTTTTTTCAGTTTCTGTATATTGTGTGAATTGCTGTATGATTTGGTGACTGAAAATTTAGCTCGCAAACCTCATATGCAGCTTATGTATATGTGTATGCTCGTCATGTTTTATCTTTAATACATCACAACAAGCTGGATGCATGAGGACATTTGTGTTGGTGCAGCTGCGGCAACAGGCGCTGGAAGAAGATCGACTGAAAAGAGAACGAGAAGAAGAAGAGGCTAAAGCACAGGTATTTACTGACTCTCTGATGATTTTTGATTATTTGTATTTTTATTGATAAAATGCCAGTTTAATAATTGTTTGAAAATTGAAATATTAGTTTACATATTGTGATGGTTCATTGTAAGTTGTAAGCAGCTGTTTATCAGGTTGTGTTACTGATGATATGCAGGCAGCAGCTGTGAAAAAGGAAAGAGAGTTGCAGAAGAAATTATTAAAGAAGGAGAGGAAGACATTTCGGACAATCATGAAGGTATCAGGCTTCCTGGCTGCCTAAGAAGCGAGGACATCAGCTACAGACATTTTAGACAGCAGTTGAAAGCATGTCTGTTTAGGGACAGTTAAACTTTGGTGCTTTGTGACTAATTTGCTCTTTAGGCGCCTTAGAAATACTCTTTATGATAATAATAATAATATCACATATGTGTGTTAGATGACATTTCTGATGCTAAGTTTGCCTTAGCTGACTTGATAACATGCACTTAATTTTTCTGCTGTTGAACATGTGGAGAAATTTGTTGGTCAGGATCTTGATTATGTGGCACAAAGTGATGACGAACGTGTTCGCAACATGCAAGACGTGGACAAGCTTGCCGAACTCTTGTCTGCTACGAGGTACCGTAACACTGTGTTCTAGAGCTGCCTCTGTCTGCTATATTCTTTACCAGTATTACATTTACTTATGCCAGGTCAAGCCATAATTTTTTATATTCTCCTTGACAACATTCCACCAAGTTGTCCACAGATGACCCATCTAATTCTGTCTACCTCCTTCGTCATACAACATAACGCAAAAGTTTACATTCAACAAGTCCAATTCAGTTCAATCTTCCTTTATTAGTCACCAATTAGTGATCATGATTCGTCTGTTGAAAGTTGTTTCGGATGTAATTGATTCATGTTTTGTAGCATGCGTTCTGTAGACCTGGGTGACAAACAGGTTGTCTAATTTAATAAAGCCAGTGTTCACAGCTAACAAAAGGAAAGGTGTGTAAATGTAGCACAATATGTCTCAATATTGTGATAATGAGTATATGACCTGTGTGTGTGATGGAAGAAAATACCTTGCTATATTTGCAGATGCAGAATTGACTGATTACTTACTGAATTAGTCAATTCATTTGAACAGCTAATGATCTATGCAGTGGCTGTGTGTCGTAATGTATATAAGCAAGTTTTAGTATTCACACAAAGAAAGAATTTAATTCATTGCAGTTGTCTGTGCTATGAGAAATAAGTACAAAGTATGATTGTGCTTATCAGTCTGCAGACGTTGAATGAAGTCCTGGCGGCCGGAGATAGCGACAAAGCGAGGCAGGCATTTCTGTCTCAGGTTTTTGTCTTTTATGCCTTAATGTTATTCACCATTTGTGTTGAAAGAATCAGTTTGATAATTGGCAGTAGCCGATGAAAGTTTGAGAAGTCTTCAGTTAAATAAGGAAGAAGAAATATTTAGTAGTAAATAGAGAAATTAATAAAAGGTATGCAGAATGATGATGGTGGCACTGAGTGATGTGTTTGGTGAGTCCAATACTGGTTCACCAGGTTGACTTTGAATAAGCACTATAAATATAAAATACCGGTAAGTTTTTGTTCTTATGGTGATAATCAGTTTCTTTGGTTGATTTTTTTTTGTTACTGAAGCCGGATTGATTTGATAAACGTTCAAATTTCACAAATATTTTAGACTGGGATGAGAGCTATCCCAACTTTGTATTAACATTGCTGAAAAATGAATCAACTTTTTGTATGTGGAAATAGAAACAGCTCATAACTGTTGCATTTCTTGTAGATTATTGATCCGAACCATACATTACCACCTGATAATCTAATGTGCTATGTGAACTGTGGGATATTTATCACATTGGATAAGATGGATAATTTGGGCACTGACGTCTGAGAGCAGATGTACAAGGGAGCAATGACCCTTCCCTCAGGAGTCTGTTGGTGGTTGAAGAAAGGATGAGTTCCAGTGGATGTCTTTAGCACTGGTTGATGACAGGAAGGGCATCTGGCCTCAAAATCTCTGCACCCCTTATGGAATATATTTTTCCTCCACTCCTCTTCCTTCACTGTCGTTCATTTCTCCAGTCTTGAGAAGGACATGGTGGGATGGTGTTAAACAGGATGTCTGGAGAGGGAGAGTCAAAGTGGAAACTGGCTAATATGGAAGGACGGCCGTAGGCCTAAGACCAGCGTGTATGATAAGGTGGATAATGCATCTGAACGACAGGTGAATGAGCTGAACGAGCAGCTGGAGAATGAGAAACGCCAGCAGCTGGAGCAGGCACAGAAAGCAGGTCAGAGCAGTGGCAGCGGCACTGGATCACGAGACAGCAAGGACAACTGGACTGAAGCCGAGATACAAATGCTCATAAAGGCCGTCAATTTGTTTCCAGCTGGAACTAATTCCAGGTCGGATGCTTTCCAGGTTTTAAACACAGTGGTTTTGTTCTTATGCAATGTCACTAATGCAGCTTTTGGCAACTTGGATGACTTTACTACTACTACTACTACTATAGCAGAAAATATTTGAATAAAAGTTTTTCTAAAAAAAAGTTATGCACTGTGTATGTTTTACTTTCAACTGTTGTATAAGGTTATCATTCTTTAGGCCAGGATCCCGTAATGATCTCAAAGGAAAGCTTTGTAGACTGTTGGAGCAAGATATTTTTACAGTCTAGATCATGATGCTTGTCCTTGATACATAACCAACTGTAGCAAAGCACTGAAGGCACTACACACTTGTAAATATACATGTTGCAGTCGTGGTTTTTGGACCAATAAATATTTGTGTCTGTAATTCGTTTTGTTTTGTTGTGAAAGGTGGGAAGCCATTGCAAACTTTCTGAAAATTCACATTACTGATAGCAATCGCAGTGCGAAAGATGTGCTGGCAAAAGCGAAGCAGCTTCAGAAGAATGGTAAATGATTCTGTTGTTTGATGTGGCTCGCGGTATCATATTGCACTGCTGATGTCAAACTACACTTTACTGTTATCAAAATGATGAGTTGCTTGGTTGTAGTGTTTGCGATGTTTAGTGGCTCAACGATTTGATAAGCATCGAACGTAGATGATGTAACATTTCAGCGTGTTTAACACAGACATCTCAATGATGAATGTTAACTGGGATGTAGTCAGCCAGTTTTTAAGGAATAAGCAGCAGCTACTGCATCTGTAAATTCCAAATCATACTCGTGCTTGTGCGGGCTCCAGGAACTATGTTTTTTTCGTTAGAATAAATCCGATCCATTTTCTGGCCGGATGTTATATGAGGCAACTAAACCAGGGTTAGTTTAGGTGTAGTTGTTTGGGCTTCTTGTGTTAATCTTGGGTATTGTAGGTTTGATATGTCATTATAGCCAAGAGATTGGCTGGAAAGACACAAAATGACCTAGTATGTGTCGAGTGGGATGTTTTATCTACATAATTTAGTTAAGTTCAGTCTGCATTACACTTTATTACTGTTTCAAGGTTTCACATATTTTGTTATTTTTCTTTTTGTGTTTCCTACAGTCTAATTGTCTGATGGTATCTTAATGCAGTTGATGGTAGTTATGTATTTCTGTGTTTGTCTGCTATTGAATGTGAAATGGCAGATGTTGCTCTGAAAGAAGAAGCGAACAAAAAAGCATTTGAGAAGTTTGCAAAAGAGTCGTCGAGCAACTGTAGCGTTGAAACCGTTCAAGTTTCAGAGAGATACGAATGTCAGTTTATGAGAATAATTGCACTCAGTAACTGTAGTTGTAACTGTAACTTAACAGTTTGTAACACAACAATATATTTTAATGCATGAATTCATCACCGTCATAAACTCCCAGCTAAGCTTTTTTAAATTTTCTGATTCCATTTGGTTCTGTATTGGGCAGAGTATCTCAACTCTTGTAGGCTAGATCTTCACCAGTCTATGATGTCGTTAACCCACGTCCTGTGTGGCTGTCCTACCTTGTTATTTCTGTACAATTTGATCATTCAGTAATTGCTTATTCTGCATAATGTATCCAAACAGTTGCAATGCATGAATGGCTACTGTCATGAGGCACTGATAGTCTTTTGTTAAAATTGAAGTAGATAAGACTGTAAATGAAGAGAATAGAAACAGTTTGAGATTACTGAGTGGTAGCATAGTGCTGATGTTCATGGACAGAGAATTTTTATTATGTCCACTATTGCTAGTAAAAATGTAGTTTGTCTTTAATTTTGGCATATGCTAGGCAGTTAACTAGACATGCTTATGATATCACAGCGTAGTTGGTGTACTCTGACAGTTTATTTTACATATTTGCTAGACGGCAGTTCTCTTGGCTGTTTTCTTACATGGACTGTATTTGCCATGCTTGGGGATTTTCATGCAGTTTTGACACTTCACAGGTGAAAAGCAATGAAATATGTGTATCGCAACTGTTGGTTGGTGTGTTGCAGCTGCTGCTGAAACGCAGGTTTATGACATCGGAAGCAATCCAGCTCCGTGGACAGCAGAAGAACAGAAACTACTGGAACAGGCGATGCGAACATATCCAGGCAGTGACCCAGATCGCTGGGACAAGATTGCTGAGTGCGTACCTTGTCGAACTAAAAAGGACTGCATGAAACGGTACAAGGTCTGTATTCACTGCATAATTTTCACCTTCTGTCGTATTTGTGTACAGTAGCTTGTACTGGGACATGTCACTACATTTGTTTTAATGTTACCTTATAACATTGCATTCTTTACCTTCATTGCTTTGACGCTGTTGGTTAGACATGGGGTGCTGATTAGAGGGCAGCACGGTAATGGGGACAGCGGGAATACCGCGGGAAATCCGCGATAATGCAGATGACAGTTGCGGTAATACCGCGAGGTTGGTGTTGAGTCTTGTGGGGACACCGCGGTAATGGAGTCCGTAGTGTGCGGTAATACCGCGGTGATAACCCATAGCCTGAGTATTGTGTCATTCAGTATCTCTGTAATTTTTTGAAATAGCTCTTGATACCTGCACGCGGCAGTGCTGTGTAAATAGTCATGCTTACGTATCGTTACATAACACTTCGTTTCAACCGTGACTGTCTGTGCTTGCATTTCAGAGACTGCTAGTACTAGTAGTAATCTGATACCATCTACGTAGGCGGCTTCACCCGCAGCCACATGCTGTGTGCTTGTATAATGGACTGATTATTATCAGACCAATTTTAAACTAACGCGGCCTCATTGAATCTTCATGCACTGCTTAATTGCAATTTAAACTGTGATTGGTCATCTCAGTGATCAACACCTAGCCTATAGGTTTAACCGTCGCACTAACTGATAGGCCTACACTATCTTCATCTGAAGTTGGGTAAGCAAGCTTTACTGCTGTAGTATGAGCAGACATACTCTACACGAATTAAAACTTTGTATATCCACAGTCTTATAAACTATTTGATCATTTGCTGATGATGTCACAATCACTGCATCAAGCGATTAAATGTGAAATGGGGATGTTAGGTGTGGAGAATGGGGAGTGTGGAGATGGGGAGTGTGGAGATGGGGATGGAGACAAAAGTGGTCGGGATGGATGGGGACGTATGTATGTGGGGACGGTTGAGGATGGATACAGAACTTGCAGGAATTGATGGGGATGGAGATGAATGTACGTCCCCGTGCACTCGTGCAGCTCTTTAGTGATACTGTGTCTGTAAAACAAAAGATGACCTAACCACTGGGTGTTCCTGTAGTGCTTTGACATTGTAGGTTGAGCGGCAGGAAGGACATCCGGCTCATAAAAATCATATTCCAGTAAATCTCACCTTTGTGAGAGCACTGGCTCACCCGGGTTATCCTGGATCAGAGGGTTGTAAAACAGTTGTTCGTTTTTCAACTTTCAAGAAACGTTTAAAGACATACTTATTTAACAGTGCATTTTAAATGAATGATATATTTCGCCATAGGACATTTTTGTATTTGTCGTATCACAAATTTATTTTGTAATGTAATGTAATGTATAAATGCAATATCTCAGGATCTACAAAAGGTCTGGGAGTTACAAATTTTATATGAGAAAAATATAGTACTAGGTCAATCCTGTCTATTTGGAATTTGAAAAAAATCGTTTTTTTCTATAAAGTAGAAATGGAGCCACATGGCTAGATCAAATCCCTAAGCTGTGCTGAGGACCCCGTTGACTAAGTCAATGTGACCTTACACTTCTGTTAAAATTGTCTTGATAATGAATTGTTTCAGGAACTTGTTGAACTAGTTAGAACAAAGAAACTGGCACAGGCTGCAGCGTCGTCAGCGAAGAAGAATTGACTCGTTAACTAAGTTGATGAGTTTCATGTGAATCCAGTACAAGCACTTGCTGCCCATTCGAAAAATAACGAAACACCTCGTCCTTGATGTGACATTTATATGCGTCGAGTGGGACATTAAACTCTACTCGCTCAGTGAGAATTAACGTTGTTGCATGGACAGAAAATTGCTCCTATGTGTTGACAGTTGCGGAGTGCCTTCACTGTGCAACTGTTATTTGGATGACTTTATTAGCAGAATTCTGCCGTTATTAAACATGCAGTGTGTTTGCATTATATTGTGGATTAGTTTGTTGAGTGAATATGTTGCTTTGTATGAATTATTCATGCCTTGTCGTCACTTGTTTTTAACAACATACATCTGCTTCCATGTACTGCTGTGACGAATGACAGATGACTGACAGTAAAATGCAGTTATTTGAAGCTTTTTGTGTTGATAAATGGATAGATTTTCAGCATAAAAGATAGTAGCAAAAGTTAGCAAATATCTCGTCATATGCTTGCCATGTTTGCCTTTCGCATGCTGTAGTTCTAGTGTCTATTTTATAATTTTGTTGCCTTTTTCAGAGTTCTTCCACCTACTCTACTGTTGTCCACCCTTCATGTGAATGTCTGACACCTCTTGTTTACTTTCGGCAGTAAAAAGTAGTTAACACTGTTTACTACCAAAGCTGTTTGTACAGTTATGCACATGTATATTTTACTCATTGAACTATTGTCCTTCAGTGCTTGACACTGTTGGTTGGGTCATCTGACCCATAAAAATCGTCCCCACTATGACCTATAATGTGTTTGTTGGGACGTTAAACCCTACTCTGCT
>Ga0209145_1000320_pt1 | contig 10239 bp, 8 predicted proteins | sample WorMetfiPIANOSA2_FD_187396 | JGI IMG/M metagenome (GOLD analysis project Ga0209145, IMG submission 187396) | Marine gutless worms symbiont microbial communities from Max Planck institute for Marine Microbiology, Germany - Olavius filocauda... | ecosystem: Host-associated > Annelida > Digestive... | reverse complement strand
CCCAAAAAAGCCCAGTAAAACCCAATAAAACCCAAAAAAGCCCAATAAAACCCGGTGGGTTGGGCTTTTTTAAAAAAAACCCGGGTTTTTTTAAACCCTGAAATAACCAAACTACGAGTCAAATTCATTGACATCACAAGACTCATAGAAGACTACGTAAAGACAAGGCTTATCAGAGAAAGCACGACAAACTGAAATGCAGAATGACAACAACAAAAAGTAACAACCTTAGCAAAGACTTTCATGACGTAGCCAAGCGTGCGAACTCGTTCATCAATGTCTGCATACGTCTGCAGCATTCGTGTGTTATGCTGAGCCTAATGACAATCACACGCAACATGCACCACAAGCAGTAACTTGACAGATTGTACACAAAAGACATCATCAACAGTGATAGCTGTCAATAAATCACTTTTCAGATATCATCATCGAAGATATAAGACACAGATCCAAAAACATTTTTCAGAATGAAAGTCGGCATTAATGAAATTCAGTTGAATGTCAATCATTTATCTTCACTTACTCCCTAAAGCAACATAACTGGACCACCTCAAAACCTTGAGTAACTGGTGTATTAAATAGCAATTGGGCATTGCAAAAGTTCCTCAAATAGGCCTCACAAAGGAACATCAGCAAGGAAATTGGTAGTATTGCTCACTCTAGCTTATTTTCATTGACTGACTAAACCCATCACACTGCTTTCATGGAATCTATACTGTTTCAGATTTCTAATGCTCTATGGTTTTCTGTTTCAGTTACTTTTAGTTATTTTGTCTTGTGTGTTAGACTAACTCGCTAGTTTTTGAGCACTTGTTAAACAGTTTTTTACTGACTGATCGATTATAGACAAAAACAATGAGCTATGTTAACCAAACAATAACGAACATCACTTACAAGAGTGTTGTAGAGGCTGATGTCACCCTCCAACTGTGTACGAGCATGCTTAAACTTGACAATTGGAACTTTGGCAGTAGTGATCGGCAATATATTGTACACAATACCTTTGTGCTTCTTCAGAGTGTTTGCAAGTGTTTCAATTATCTCGACATTATTCAAGCCCTGTATTCACAAAATAGTAACTTTAGACTCTATAATTCAGCTGACACCAACAAATTTAGTGAATTTATGCACAAAGTGTTTAAATACGTAAATATTTTTAAACATTATCCATTTTGTACAGCAATGCCGATGTTAACTACTACTACGATAATTTCTGTCTATGATAATCACTTGTAACATGTTACACTAAAATGCAACTTTATTTTTTAGCTGAAAATATATTGTCACTTTTGTTGTCACTGTCCTTTTCATTATCTGCCAAAAAATTTTAAAATCATTTCAGTTTCAGATTTCTAATGCTCTATCTGTGATAAATGCACAACTGCACTACTATAGTTAACTACATTTGTTAACTGTAACTCTGGCAGCAACATGTTGAAAATGGCCTTCAGTCGTACAACGACGCCTACGGTCTGTGTCACAAACAACCTGAACAAAATGTGAGTTAATAACGTGTTACTGCACGATTAAAATAATTAATCGCGCAATTAACGCGATTAAAAAAATAATCGCTCGACATCTCTAGTAATTAACTACTTTACGTTCACAGTATCATGTTACAGTAACTAACCACTTTATGAGTGACAGTTTTGTAACACAACACAATGCATTTGTCACCGTTACCATTTACCAAATAATGGAAGTGTGAGACACAATACTGCAAATTGTACATATATTTTATTGAGGTTTCATCACTATTGTACAATATAACCTGTCTACATTTAACATGGTTTAGTTGTGACACATGAAGAAAGCAAAAATAATCACAATGACAATGACATCACAGTTAGTGCACCACACTGACAGCTACTGGCAGTGACCAATCTGGTAAGCCAAGTGATCACTGCAAAAAACTCTAAAACTGTGAATGCATGGCTGACAGTGATAAGTGATAACTGATGACAAATATTACAATATGCTATAAAATGATGCAGATTAAAATTAGAAAGTATTTGATTAATAAAAATTTATTTGTTTACATTCATATAACACCGAATCAGAGCCCATGAAATTTCCATCAATTTCTCACATTCTGTCCGTGAATATTCAATGAATTTGGGCATATTTTCAAAAACAAACCATTAAATGTCGTGTTTTTCCTGTGAATTATGTTGATCCCTAGCAACACTGGTAAATATACTGTTCACTTGCAGCAACTGAAAGCAACAGAAACTTTCTACCTCATCGGTTCTGTGTCTTTGAAATGTCAACGTAATGTCGAGATCACTATTACGAAACCCAAATCCATTACAAGATGATCCAAAAAGGCACAAATGAGCATCTGTCAAACACAACATTGACAAATCAAGAATATGTGAGGCTGAGATGGCCAACTCGATATGCGACCCTCCCTGCAGTTTAAAGATTACTACGTGACGAGTTTGTAACTTTGAGAGTTCAATGCTTGTGGCTCTCTCTGTGAGCATTATTTCCACCACGTTTGAAGTTTGTATGTCTACAGGTGTGTTGGATTTTGTGCCAGTACCTCATGAGGTCTGGTGAGATTGACCTTTAACCTTTTTCCCTCACATGGTGTTGATGATTTCTTGTGTTGTGGGAAATATTTCCACAAAATATGATCTTTCTATGACCTTCTGTTCTTAAGTTACAACTCCCGACAAGAAAGAAAGATGGATGGATAAGTGCAACAAATAGTGCGACCTCCTATTGGGATGGCAGCATTGCTGATACAGATACATTTAGATGTAAACATAAAAACTAACACAATGTACAATGTACATTACAAAAATACTAGATTATTGCCGTTTAGCCGTATAAATATATGTAGCTTTCTATTAGCAATCAAATTCCATCGGATCTCCAAAAGTACGGATCTCTGCACAACATTCTCTACTAAATGGTACACAGACTGTTGAATTCTGCCTTCAATCAACCTTCAAGTTTCAATCAGCCAAAGTCTAAACACCAAGCCTGTACACTGTGTAAATGCTATTAAGTCAGTGACTACTATTCAACACATACCTGGATATGTAGTCTTTATAATGGCCAGCAATTCACGAAGCACATTTTGCCGGCTATGGACTTCACGATCACTTGGCTCAAAGTCATCTGCAACAAATCAGCCACGTAAATAGCAAAGCTATCAACTACACGCTCTTCATAGAACAGAAGCAGTTCCACTACAGAAGTAGATGATCTCTCAAGCAGTGAAATACTAACTTGGAACCAGATTCAGAAACTCGTCAAGAAATCTGATATGTTGCTTGCTTGGCCGCGGCATAGGAGGAAGTGGAGGCAACTGACTGTCGGGACAATTCCTCTTCACGTGACCTTCCTTCTGACATGCAGAACAGAATGCAGCTGGTCCCTACATAAAATACAACACTTCTGCATGGTAAATCAGGAATGGTCAACAAATTCCCAATATTTTTTCAAAGAATCTCAATTTCATGTACATGGCTGTTTGCAAGCATCATGCCATAGCCATACAAAAATATCTGCAGTTCCTGCAATTTTTTTTTATCGATATTCGATATTCCTCACAAAACGAACAAAACAGTAGCTGCAACAGCAGTTTCAAACTGACGTAATGATAAATGTCAAACTCCATGGCAACTCACCTGCTTATCAACCAAGGCACTTTCAGTGAACTCATAGGCACTGGCCCCAGGAGTCTCAGAAACATTGGCTTGCTCCTCATTAGTCCTGTTACAAAACTCCAATGGAACATTACTGGCCAATTGCTGCATCATGTCAGTACGTTGAGATGGCAACAAGGCAAAGTAGCAATAAGCTACATGCAATCTTTCATCTATGTACTCAAATATCTGCCCATGACTGACACTCCTGGAAACAGGCCGCTTCCGAAAGAATGGATCTGTACATCAAACACCAAGAGTGTTATCCATTTATCTCAATAGCAACAGTCAGTAAAAACAGCATACATCCACATTCTGATATGCACCTGAAATCATATCATCATATTGCGAGATATGGACAGATTTCTATGACAAATGACGGATCAAATCTCCTATTCTGCAGTAATACCATAAAATGATACCAAAATGCATTTACAAACAAGTCTATGTGCCATAAAAAATTGTAGTGTCTACTGTCTAGAAGCTTGAAATGACAAAACAAGGCATATACATTACATAATGCACCAATTGTTATTATAGAAATATTCTTATATGACATCTTTGACAACAGCCGCTTCTGGGCATGACTGCCACAACATACAGGTGATGTTGAAAATAAAAACCATGTAATATATTACAGTATTATCACACTGTACTTCACAAAAAAGCTAGATGGTTGCGGTTTAACATCCCACTCCGCTCAATACAATTATTCAAGAGGTATTTCTAGGTAAAAGTTGTGCTGCTACTGCGAATTGAACATAACATCATGACAACAAAATCTCAAATAACAAAACCAAAAAGCTGAAATGTTGTTCATCTCCTTGTATGAATGATACCACGTATAACCATTTCTATAATATGTCACACTAGAACCTTAAAAATCAGACAAAAAAATAAACACATACAAAATAAACACATGTATTTTAATCAACCACATTTCAAATACTATAAGAAGTTGAAAACAGTTACTACCAGCTTGAAATAACAAATCAAGTAGACCAGCAATTCATATGCAAAAATGAAAGACAGTGTGCTTTTCTGTATCAGCTGTATATCTTACACGACATATATAATGGTTTTCGGTGCCTCAGCTAGTAATTACTGTGGATATTCAGCAAGGTAAAGATGTGTGTATTACTAATGATGTAACTGTGATTATCAATTCAGTGGTCATGAAGCATTTTTCCATACCTTCAACTGACAGTTTTTTACTCGTCCACCTTTTATCACTGTGCTTCAGGTGTGCCTTCTGCCTAATACACACGACAGTTTCAACCGTGTCGAAATCGACACACCAGAAACGCAATAAGCCAATCCACAGACGACCGACACTTTCACGGTTTTTGCAATGCCATCGATCTCTCTACAGTCAACAAACAATAGAACTCATTCGACATCATCACAGTAGATTATACTGTACATAAAAATGCAAACACTGCCAGTTAATTATGTAAGCAACGAGATATACTGCTAAGACGATTCCATGTCATCAAGCAATAATATGACTAACCACAACGTTAATGTCATTCAAATAAATCATGTCTGGATTTGCTTTCTGCATCTGCTCCGCCTGCTTCTTTTCCTCATCCGTCAGCAACTGGATAGCATGTAACACACAACTACAAACAACTGTGAACACAATACATCTATCTGTAGCAGCAGTAGTTGCAGCTGCAGCAAAATTTGATTCAAATCTGTCAATAACTTTCTGAAATATCTTGGTAACTAACAGACAGACAGAGAGACTGACAGACATACAATATATACATAATATTTCTATCCAGTAAATTCCATAACAATTGTTCCGTAATACGTACTTCCTTGGCAGAGGTAATTAACCAGAAGTAGTGTCTGTTTTACCAGTACTGAACAATCATTATTATACCACGACACATGCATGCCACTAAGTTAAATAAGTCAGCAGTGTCTTTCTTAGCCTATGTGACGTCTAAAGCTACGTATACTATTTGATGATCTAATATTTCTATCAAGTAAATTCCATAACAATTGTCCCGTAATACGTATAGTGTGCTTCAACAAGCTCGTTTGGTACACAGTTATGGTAGTATTATAATGATGAATATTTGTATTTACACAAAAAAACATTAGCAAAATATGGAAGCATAAGACAATTATGAACTTTAATGTTTGTCATCTGGAGACTAGTAAAACTCACTTTACTTATTTACTTGCTTACTTACTCAGAAATCATCACTCATGCTAACTATGTCAGTAGGCGTGGGTACAATTTTCGAGTCCGTCTGTTTGCCTGTCTGTCCACTGCATAACTCAAAAAGAATGATTCCAAAGTGTTCAAACTTGGTACAGGGAATGATCTTGGGATATCCTACAACTGGTATGGTTTTGCTGTTGAAAGGTTAAGGTTAGGGTTAGGGCTAACAGCAAAACGGTTTGAGTTCGAGGTCTATGAATGCTTTCTAGTTAATATAATAATAGTAATTATTATTAAAATAATAAATGTGACTGATAGAAATGCACAAATATTGGGAAAGAAAAGTTTACACTAATGACGATAATACCTCATGCAAAACAGGCAGGACAGGTGGAGTGCACCGCTGTAAGTAATAGATGGCTAGTAAACTGAACACGTAAGCAGGCAGCGTTCCTTCCAGCTGCTTATCAATGTTACACAGCTACAACAACATACATAACATTGCTCTCTATGTCCAGTGAAAGTATACAACATCAAGTGACTCCCACAATAGTCATATTCATTCATATTTCTAATACTCTACAAACGTGGTAATGTCTGAGGTGCTTGTCATGCCAGTAGCATTTAAAGATCTGATCACATAGAAATGTTACGAACTGACATTATCCAACTATTCAGCACTATGTTTGACCAAATAATGCACACCACACTGACAAAATTGTGAAAAAACATAACTCGTAAGCACAACAAAGATGAATGTACTCACTTTAGCCCAGTAGCGGAATGTAATGATGAGTGGTCGAACTCGTGGGTCGAGCTGGCTATAAACACCCAGCAGCTGTGACGTTTCTACACACTCAGAATTGCTGACGACAATCTCCAGTTTGTAGCTCTTGCCTTCATGGTGTGCTACTGAACTAATTACCGGCATTTTGGACTGGAAGTCGGCCGTGACATTGCTAAAATATCCTACAGAGCATTCAAACATACACATCAACATTCCAGCCACAGTATTCTGTCAGCTTTGAATAAAAAATACATTAATACCCAAAAATGAAAGTGGTTGGAAAGATATTAGTAAAGCAAGTTGTCACAGTTAACAATATTCTGAGACCAACCGACAAAATATTGAAACCAGTAGCAACAATTGTCTAACTCGTATAATTCTCAATTCTTATAACTTACAAACCTTCAATCACAACATTTTCTATCGCAATTCTACTTCTGCTGTAGCATCATAAATTCACACCAGTTTTGTCGTGTCTTAGCACTTCCAGCAGCTCAGTCAGAAACTTTGCAGGCTCACTGACTTCTATGTTCACGTTTAGATCGCTGTCTGCCAGTGCAAAATTGCTCACCGACGAACCGTAAGGATAGACACAAGCATCTAAAATGAACAGACAGTATCAGCCAGTCTTACACAGATCTGTAACATATTAATGTAAAACTAAATATGAAGGATACCACTTAATAGCTGCATCTTACTCTGTATCCAGCAACATGTCAACATTAAATATGATATGACAAGAAATGCATAATGTTAATGTAGCTTAAAGATGACAGGTAGCCAGCTTAATCAAATGCACAGAACCAAGGAACCAAACAGAAAATTAAAGAAATAACTAAAAAAACTACTAGATGCTATAGTCAGCCTTCTCAACCCTCTAGCAAACCAATCAATAACACACCCACTTTTGCCCAAATTTTGGCATTACACAAATCATTTAGGCTTACTTGCATACTTAATTAATTAAATAATATATTATATGACGTGACATTTGCAATTATGTCTAATGCACAATGTATTACTATGGTCATCAGTATTATAGCCATTTACATCATTACATCATTTTACACAAAAATCCACTGAAGTCACACCATATGATATGCATAAAGAATTTTTACACTTTGTCTGTACCACAAAATATGGTGCCTTGAGGTCGAAGCATAGTTAATGGTCTGTGAAACTTAACTGCTCAGTTAAAAGAAGATGTCTTCTAACCAAACATATGATGACAGACTCATCATGACTCATTATCTCTCAATAGAACTGACAAGTAATGATGAAAGAAGTGAAAGAGGGTAATACAGAAGCAGCAGTGTTGCAACATGCACACAGATGTAGAATAACAACCGTTTTACAGCCCTATGATCCAGGATAACCCGTGTGAGCAGGTGCTCCCACAAAAGAGGGACTTACTGGAACTGAACTTACTGCTCACAGATGTAGAAAGACTGTACAATTTGTACAACACAAAAAATTAGCTTTTAAACACAGACAGTTCCCAGTTGTAAATGACAGCGAACTTACTGACTGATGACATAAGACAAAGGTGAATGCGGTGATGTGTAACTTAATGCCTAAGAACGTGGCAGCATGACGACTGCTGCTGCAACAGATCAATTGCTAATAATAATAATAATAATAATAATAATATGACGACAACTTCTAAGGCGCCGTAACTCAGAAACTGATACAAGGGCGCCGTACATAACAACACTAAAAACCATACTAAAACAGTGCATGTAGCAATTTAAAAAAATAAAATAAAATGATAAAACACAGTAGGCCTATTAGACCTAAAGTTAGCCAACAGCAAACAGGAATTGCTACCTCTTGACACACCATAGACCACGTTCTGCAGATGTCTGCATATTTCTGCACGGTGTACATAGCTTGGGTCCGTTGCTGCAATCTGTGGCATCAGTGCAGAAATAGCTTCTGTCACTGCAGCTGCATGTAGATCAGTTGGTGCTGGTACAGCACGTATAAATTCATCTTGTGCCTTCATCTACATACATAACCACAAGTAACAGACACATCACAAACGAATATGGAAAATGTTCACTTTTCTCTTACAGTAGTTTGATACTGAGTAAGGTTTAGTCTACTCAACAAATCATCAGACATTACCACGTTGGAATATCTGCAGTAAATAATTTCATGTTTTATCCCAGTACAAGCTGTGGCTCAGTGGTTGTTGTTGTCGTATGCTAGGAGCCATATGTTGTCAGCCAATGCAGTGGTTAAGGCAATGGACTAGGTTTGATTCCTGTTATGTGTAGGGAGACTACCGGTACTGTGTTAGCAATAGCTCACAAATGTTGAATTGAATTGTTTCGCGTTCGTCTAACCCAGTTTAGATTGAACGGAAAATTGGTTATGTGTTATTGAGTTAATAGCTAATAATTATAGCAACATACAAATATAGATATTTATTACAATTAAACAATAAACCAATAACAGTGTACAATTTAAAGGCTGGCACCTTTAATTAACTTCACAATGTTCAATACTCAACTAGCGAAGCAAGCTCTGTGTTGTCTGCGCTAGCAAGCAATGGTCTCATGGTAAGACCAACTCTTCTTTGGAACTCTTCACCGCGATTCATTGACCTGACGTCTTGTCTGCTCTTCTGGAAACCGTTGATTGTGCACCGACTTGTCGATCACGTCCAGATTCTCCAGAATGACAGCAACTGTAACACGACTGGCAGTGGCACTGTACTGACTCGAACACGGTTGGCCTGCTCCGAAGACCATTTCTCCACCAAACAGCTTCCACCAACGTGAAATACAGTTCTATCTATTATAGCAGAACTCTTCCACAGACTATTGTCGAGTCTGTTACCACCACAAGTAGTTTTTTAATCCAGTCTTTCACCGATTGTAACTTGAGCATTCAAATTTCTCAGAACAACTGTCTACGCTCACGTGACTTTAGTGATGTTCCAATTATTTCGATTCTTGAAAATATTCATTTGCAATGCAAGCAAACAGCTAAGGACGAATTATATAAAATATACAGCCAGCTATATTAGATTTCCTATATAATGCTATAACAGGTGGGCAATTTGCTATTTTACACATATCATTACACATAACAATGAAAGATGCCCATTTTTAGATGTAATTTTCGACACACTTTCTGCACACACAGTCAACTTGATAATGACAATATATTCAACTTGCTAACTAAAGTATGTAACTACAAAAAACATGCCAACTGACCAACTTGAGTCGTACATGCCGCTGTTCTTTTATGTGTTTGTGACAGTGCTCGACACTCATGCAGTGATAATCACAAAGTCGACAAAAATACTTGGCAGCAGCAATTTTTGGTGATTTCTACAACAAATGCACACATCACTGCACAAATGACAGAATGCATTCATGTGATATATGTAGTTCCTTTCTCAAAACTGATCTCATTACCTTCTGACATCATAAAACCTAATACTTAAAAACAATACACAGTCTTAAAGATATTAGAACTATATTTAGTGCTATCGAGAAGTACAATCTACTGTAATAAATTTCAAGAACAAATAAGTCAGAGTTTGGTTCTGAAAGTATTTAATGAATTTAAAACTTGAAGTTCACATATTAAATGACAGTAATGCA
>Ga0209145_1000319_pt1 | contig 10262 bp, 8 predicted proteins | sample WorMetfiPIANOSA2_FD_187396 | JGI IMG/M metagenome (GOLD analysis project Ga0209145, IMG submission 187396) | Marine gutless worms symbiont microbial communities from Max Planck institute for Marine Microbiology, Germany - Olavius filocauda... | ecosystem: Host-associated > Annelida > Digestive... | reverse complement strand
GTGTAACCACAATGGAGACAGGACGGTGTTTACTGTCCGCGGTTTGACAACGTGACTTGGACGACATCAGGCTACCAGGTATCTGCATAAACAACAAATACACATTATACCCATCAACTTCCCATTAATACGAGAATTAAGAACAATAACCAAGTTTATGTTTGTCGCAAAACTATCTGCCTGGAACTCACTCACGAAAATTATCGACTGTACACCAATTTTCAAATACCATCTGAAATCGCAACTTTAGCATGTATTTTGGTTCTATTTTACTTAAATTCTTCATCGTATTTTATGGACTTTTTTAAGACAGGCTGGCACAAACCAATTTTTGAACTGAACTGAATATGTACCATCAGCAAATGTTCAAACAGTAGTATTAAGTAATAGGAAAACGTCTAGCATATTACTTGAAAAAATAAGAAAGCAAGAACAAGTAATAACAGTACAGACTACTGACAATGTACTCCAAAGAAATGAAAAGTTATTTACAATGTGTCTAAATTTTTCATATTTAATCCATTATCTAAGGTTATCACATGCCTCACAAATGACTGTATCATTATTGTTGTTGTTGTTGTTATTATTATTATTATTATTATTATTATTTGTTTCCAAAACAAAAATGTGTTCAGTATACCAAATTCTCTACCTGCCGAACAAGCTGTTCATACTGTGCTTTGTCAAGTGCTTTGTTGCCAACTGTAACATTGCGAATATATACAATGTCATCTTTCTGTTCTGGTTCTCCTCCTGCTTCTGCTGAACCTGAACAAAACACTTGAAATATGCAGTTTCGGACAAAGTGGCATTAAATGATATCTAAAGTACAACAACACAACACTAACGAGAAATAATAACCACAAGATGAGAATCTGTATAACAAACAAAGTTGATTTCACATCTACCGCACAACATATAGGACTGTGACTGTAGTACAAAAACTGATTCAAAATTTCACAACACTATAATACAAAGCAACAAAATGAAACAAAAAACACCAAACAAGAATAATAAACCTGAGGTTTGACTTGTGTCTAAAATATCTGAGCAGTCTGCAGTTAGAGCATCAGTCGCATTGATTGCACTCAGCTGCGAGTTGTACAGCAAAGCCTTCAAGTCGGCACCAGTGAAAAACTCACATTCTGCTGCAACTGTGTCAAGGTTGACATCGTCAGCCAGACTCATGTGACGGCTCAGTGCTTGCAATATCTCCAACCGCTCTTCCTAGCAGATACAAAACACACACACAGACACACATATATGTATTAAATAACAGGAAGCAGGCAAGCAGAAGTTATGTCTAATAGAACAGCATCATGACAGGCAAATAGAAATTTCATATGAATTTCACGAATTCATTAAGCAGGGAATGTACAATGTATCACTTTAAATTTTATCATTTTATCACAGCTATAGGCTAGTGACAAACGTGAAATCTCGTTAGAAAACTGCCGATTTAATTTGCTGATTCAAACAATAAAATGTCCAGTAGATGTGCAGGAATAACCATTTAGTTGTGATGCTAGCATGGTCTTAAGTTACAAAAGCTTAATAATGAAAAATGCCTTTTAATGTTGTGCACTCAGATATGCCCACACGTAAAGTGAGACTTATCTGGTGCACTGGAGAAATTTAGCCAGATGCCATTCCTGACGTTACCAATGACTTATATGAATAACAGCGAGAATCTAACCCAGGTCTGCCACATATAAGTCCATTGCCTTAACCTCTGAGCCACAACTGCTCCTTTCAGCTACAGCTGCTCCTATTATTTATTTATTTATTAACAAACCAATGGTAAAAAGCAATTAAGTTGTGTTGAGTTATTAGAGTTTAACGTCCCACTCGACACATAATAGGTCATTTCGGAGACGAGTCTTTCCAGCCAATCACTTGGCTATGGTACTGACAAAACAAACTTACAGCAACCAAGATAAATACAAGAAACCCCAAAAACTAAACCTAACAAAACCAAACTAACCCTGGTTTAGTCGCTGCCTCTTACGACATCCAGCCAGGAAATGGATAGGGCCTATTCTAACAAAAAACCACAGCTCCCGGAGCCCGCACAGCCGGCACAGGGCTCCGGGAGCAATTAATCTCAAAAAGCAATTAATCTCACTAATAGGTTTAAATTTTGTAAATGGTGACTTTGCAATAAGCAAGAGCTAACCTCTGAGGGTAAAGGACAATGCAGTGCTTTGTCAAGACGTCCTGGGCGCAGCAGTGCAGGATCAATGAGATCTGGCCGGCTTGTAGCAGCCAGAACATACACTCCTACAACAGTCACACATTACTAACTTGTCAACTTGCGATTTCCAACACAAATAAACAGACAAAAGTTCATTAAATATTTTAATGAATTACAACAAAAATTAAAACAATAAAATGCATAAAATTTCATGTTACTCTAATTTATGCCAACAAACAAACACGAATTGAATGTGTATTGACGCCAGAAGAACATACACAACCAGGCGTTTTAACGGCCATTTTCGAGGTTTATGTAGGTTAGCCAGTGGTACTCCAAATGTCTCAAAGGTAACCTTTGGAGTCTGCTGACAAAACAAATGCTCTTCTTCATTCCCAAACGGCAGTGTCAAAGCAATGGAACTAACAACTGGCAAAATGCATTTCCTAACCAATAATTTCATTATCAATGTAGACAAAAACTACAATTTATTATGTAATGACAACAAAATAATACTACAACATAAGACTGTCATGACGACCTTCTAATGTTTCAACACCATCGAGCTGTGTGAGAAGCTGGTTTACAACACGGTCTGTCACTCCAGTGCTGTCATGACCACGCCTACCAGCAAATATCACTAACTGACAACATTATCAGCAAACGTGCTGCATACAAACTCAACACTATAACAGATCACTGTCTAAAATTACCTGGATACATCCTTTTGGACATAGTAACTATATATGTGCAATATTTCAATGTAAACAGTGCACACTTAAGAAATTAATAAAAAAAACTGCACAAGTAAAAGTCCATACAACCATATTCTATTGCACAATGGCCGTCATTTTCAGTAACAGACAACAATAATACTTACAACAAATTTATAATGACAGACCTTCTAACGTCTACCAATAAGATTAACTGACACTAGTAGTTTACCTCGGTGCTAGTGCATCAAACTCATCAAAGAAGAGAATGCACGGCCGAGCACTCTGAGCCCTGTTTGCCACACAGTAACAACACACAATAACTTAAAAATAAATACTAATATAGTGATTTAATACTGCAATAATACACACGAGTAGATGAAAATACTAATGCATTAAACTTGCTGTATTTTATCTGTCTCCATCTTGTAATAAATGCCACTGTTTTTATTTAAGAATTATTATTCTGTACACAAAACTGCAAACAACTATCAATACATAAGAATGTAGCAAATACGAACCTGACAAAAGTGTCACGCACAGCGAGTTCACTTGCTCCTATGTATTTGTTGAGCAGTTCAGGACCCTAAAACAACATTAAAAACTGACTGTACTGCCATGGTGCAGAATCCACAGACATCTTTGATACAGGAATATACAGCAATATTGCACTAACTGAGCCCGATGTAGAGCAACGATGTTGATTGAGAGGATTGGAAAAATGCTCCGGGATTGACAGCCCTACCTGTGACCTTTAAACTCCAAACCAGGTCATTTTTAGGATATCCTATACCAAGTTTGAACACTTTGGGATCATTCATTTTTGAGTTATGCTGCAGACAAACAAATGAAAAATGCACTTATTGACCCAGTGACCTTGACCTTTGACCTTTTAACTCCAAAACCATGTCACTTCTAGGATATCCCTAGGTCAATCCCTATACCTAGTTTGAACATTTGGGATCATTCGTTTTTAAGTTATGCTCCAGACAAACAAACAACCAAACAGACAGACTCGAACATCCTACCCATGCCGACCGACAGAGTTGGAGTGAGTAAATAACAAACAAGTCACACAACAACATTCTACTACTAAAACTACATTATCTGTCTTGCACAAAAGAGCTGCATCAATAGACTCAACAGCTGCTGAAACCCAGCATTCGATACATAAGTTCATGAAATGCACTCTGTTGCTTGGTACCATAGTTAATTTAAGTCTACCTTACAAAAGCAATACAACATTCTACCTTTATGCAGATGAAATTAAGACCATATTCCTTGGCAATGACTCCAGCAAGAAGTGTTTTGCCGGTTCCTGGTGCACCATACAAGAGCAGACCAGATCGAATGCGTAGCGGACAGCTACTAAACAGCTTTGGATACTAAAACCAGGAACACATAACAGTGAACTTCAAACAACAAAGAACAATAAAAACTTATTAAACAAAACCTATTAAAGTACAAAAGTGTAGTTTGCTGAACAGCAGATCTCAAGCTGTCAACATATCTGTAGTAGATTACAGCAGCATGTCCAAATGTCCAACCATATATCCAGTAAACATCAGTCAGATTATACCATAATTTACAGTATATGTACGATGTATGCACACCTCGAATTCTGTGGACTTTGTGCATGTTATAAACTGTTATACGTATATATGTGCATATGTATGTCACTCTGATAACGAAACATTTCAAACATTTATCTGACCTTAGTTGGCCAGAGAAGTGTCTGCTGCAGCACTGTGCGAACATCATGCAGTCCTCCAATGTCAGACCAAGTGAGTTCACCAGGCTTCAAGATCGGAACATTGTGCAACGTTGACGGTGTAAACTTCTCAAACGCCGTGTGAAAATGATGTTCACTGAGACGAAGGCAAGATGTGCTGCCTGCTGTTAAATAGCAATACATTTTAATTTCATAGTCATACTGTAAAGTAAAAAATATTCACGGTTCAACATTGCAACAACCTATGTCTATACACAGACACACTATGACAGGGTTTTCTCCTGCATCAACTGTTAATATGTAATTCTTGTACAGTAGCTGTGAGTTATTTCATTAATCTCTACAATACAATTCAACATAACAAAGTAAATAACTACAGGAAATCTGTTGCATTCTGGCCATCACAGCAAGGTGAATGGCACGAGCAATCAACGACTCCAAGTCATGGAAAACATATCCTTCCGTCTTGGACGCAATATCTGCTATGTTGACATCACTGTACGACAAGTCCATCGATGATTTGCGCTGCTGTAGAATGCTTCCTATAAACTGTGCTCGATCCTCCTGATATATGCACAGCAAACATTAAAATAAAATAACCAAGAAAAAACAGAATTTTAATGACAACATTTAAAAACTCCTAGACAACTCTGAAATTAAACAAAATGTACCACAATCCTGTGAACGACAACAGTCTGTTTACAAAAGTTGCATCCTGCAAGGTTATCCATCTGCAGTATCTTAGCTGTAAAATTTCAATCAGAATGTAACAAAGTTGCAAGGTGTCAGTGATATAATACTCACATGGTTCGGAGGTTTCAGTTCAATAACTGTAGAGAAGAAATGCTGTCCTCTGCTGTACGTCAAAGTCTTGTGCAATGTGCCGACACTTTTTGACGTAGCAATGACAGCAATCAGTGAACCATTCTGTATTTCTGACTTGAAAATCTGACGAAAACCTAAACCAATTATACAAACATGCAAGTTACAATCAAATCTTTGCACAAACTATCTAGTAAAGCAGACAGTTATCTCAATTTTTCAAATTTATTATATATAGTTGACAAGTTGTTTAGTTTACTGATAACATACTTTGAGCAATTTTGCCATGGTACAATGCTTCACCAGACATCTCTTGGTCTGGTCCAGAGCAAGCCATGACAATCTGATCCAAGTCATCCAGAAGAACTATGGACGGTTCGTGCCAAGCTGCTTCGTCAAATGTTGCCTGAATACTTGCAGCCACAGATTCCGGCTTTTTGCCTACAAAAACATGTCACTATCAGCAAGGCAATGTTGATAATAGTGGTCTTGAAAATCAAGGTTAATGCACTAATATCAGCTGACAATCACTGTGCCTCTGAAGTTTACGAAATATGATTATGATGAATATTATTATTATTATTGTTATAATTGTTATTGTTATTATTATTATTATTATTACTTTCAATTCACTAAAAATCATAGAACCAACATAAAAATAACAGCACAAAATAACACAAATCATAGTAAGTTTGAGACGAGCCATTCCTTACTTTAAAATGAATAACGATATACCTCGGAGCAACTTGCAGTCAACATTTTGAATGAACGCATAATTAGGCGCAGACATTGCTTCACGGCAAAGTGCATTGGCCAGCGCCGTCTTGCCAACACCATGTATGCCACATAGTAGCAGAGCACCATCTCGCATCCCACCAGCCATGTGCCTGGCTAGCAACTGCTGCTTCAGGCATATGTCAATGTGACTTGATGCTTTTGTTACCGTATCTCGAGACAAACTACACAAAAAGTCACATAGCAACTACACCTGTTGTCTGACATATTAATTATTTGACAGCAAATTTATATGAACCAAAACATTTTATTTCTTCCAAATTATTTCAACAAAGCAGTTCAACATAATCAATGAACGTTTACTAGTCCACATATAGGTTAAGCGAATTAAATATAGAACAGTGTAGCATCAACAGACCAGTGATAATGGATTTGCTTAACTCAATTTGATGTGCCAGAACTTCAACTGTGCCGAGGAACCGAAATCAAAATACAGTAGCCTAAACAACTAAAAAAACATGCTGTTCAATAATCAATATAGCATCATCATGTTTTCGTGTTGGATTAGAAATGTCTCATAAAACACACGTTGACTGCTACTGTATTGTTGTAAGGCTAGTAAATTCTGACCAGCCTTAAAAAAGCCAAAAACTCATGAATGTTTTATACAAATTTGAAAACCATGATCAAAAATTCTCAATCTGTTATTAGGTTCATCATGGCGCCATTTTGAGTCCATTGCATGGTCCTTTGTGGTCTATTGTGGAAATTATAGTCACATTTGTTTATGACCAAATGTGCTAAATAGTTTCACATTTCTTTCCTGCACAATGTAGACAATGATATCTATTCTTTTCTTATTAAATAATTTACAGTTTGTTATATTAATTCTTACTACGTCAAATGTCCGAACTAAATACAATAACACTTTCCTATATGACATAAAGCATAATAAAGGATCACAAAATCTTTTCTTGATTATGACATTATCAATTCAAATTCACCAAATTCTGGCACAGGAATATTTCTATGATACTGTATACCAGCACCACTTTTACATTTATGCCCATTGTGAAAATGCACTCAACTGATTTACTGTCTTCTTTTGATGCATATATGTTTTTCAGTACTACATGTAAACCAGGTGACATAGGTTGGCATGTATACAGAAACTAAGATGTAAAGTTGTCTAATACCTACATCAACGGAAACAAGCTGGGTGATGGCAGTACAGGGCTGATGCTGGCAATGTCTGAAACCTGAAGTTTGCCGAGGTCTCGATCGGATGCATCTAACTCGTTCCTGATCAGCAGAGACATTTTTTCCAATGTATGCTGACTGACAAGACAGTATTTGATCCTGTAATCATCACCTTCATTATCATCATCATCATCGTCATCATTCATGTTGCTTCCATCAAACGACATTATGAACTCAGACGAAGTATCTGAAATGCACAACTTCACATGTTCAAACAGTGCATAATGATTACGTGATAACGAGAGCTGGAAGTTTATGAAAGCCAGCCAACAGTTACCAAGTATGAACCATCAAATGACAGCAACTGGCAATGCAATTTACTAGTTGCGCCACAAAACATAACAGTGTTAGTGCTTCAACACAGTCAATTATTAAACAAACTTATATAAAATTCACAACAGCACATGGCATGTTAATCACCAATCATCATCAACTTTATCATGGAGATATATTGAAGCTGCATAAATGTAATGAAAACTCACCAGGTTTAATAAAACAACTGATCAGAGTGCCTCGACTGACGACCAATGGCTGCAGGATATTCGTGCAGTGATCCAACCAACATCTAAAGGCTTGTAACAGCATGTCTTTAGTAAATCCTGGTGGCTGTAGATTCAAAACATTCCACACAAACATCTTCAAATACTGCCTATAGTTAGAAATGAATGGTTGCAGTAAGTCATAGAATTCATAAACCAAAAACACTCTCAAAACATGTTTTCTGTCGTTTTCTTTTTAAACATAAGCATAAGGTGATTTCGTCACTGGGGTTGTTAGCACATCTTTGGCATTTGAACTAGACATGCGGCTGCAATATATTAATGATGTATTTTTATTTTTTATTGAAAAAGTTTTCTTCCAAATTTAAATAGATGTGCACTGACCACATGCTCTTTACATTCAAAGTTTCAAATTCAGGCCTTTGTAAGTCCAGATAAATTGCATTATTATTTATTAATCAGCCAGCCACCAATCCACCTGCACAATTAACCCAATGTGACAGGACAGAACTTCAGCTGTGCAGAGGAACCAAAATCAAAAGGTGACAGTCTGCGAGTCTTACGGTCCGCGAGTCCTACGGGCTAGAGTTAGAGTTAGGGTTAGTGTTATGGTTAGGGTTAGGGTTAGGTTCCATATAACCACGTATTGCGTAGGACTCAATTCGCAGACCGTAGGACTCGCGGGCAGTAGGACTTGCGGACTATAATCAAATCAAAATACGGTGTCGGTATACAACTAAAAAAGCATGCTGTTCCATATAGCACCAACATGTTTTCACGTTAAAAATGTCTCATACAACAAAGTAATAAGAAACTGATTGATCAGAATTCCAAATCTGGTAAAGATTTAATGATTAATATGGTAATCTGCAAATTAAGTGCAACTCACACTGGAAAATAACGGATAAACACTGATCTTTGTAGGATACGTATCTGACGGCATACACAGTGGAGTCAGTGCAACTTTGCCAGTCAAAGACATATTCATCTGACGCCGAAGCAATGAGCCGACCAGAATGTGTCTTTGTGGAACAAGCTGCATGAAACGAAACTGAGATGCACAAGAATCATTGTTGAAGTTTGTAACAATCACTCGAACGATGATCTTTTGCTCAGTCACACGGGAATCATTTTCTTTCGCATCTTCTGAACCAGAATGAGCAGATTTTGCCTGTTGAATGCGGTTTGCTGCCAGTCGCTCTGATGAGCTTCGGAGACGAGAAAGTGTAGCTAGGAATGTGTTCGGAACAGAGTCTTGACTAACAGCAGGTAACTGTGAGAGAATGGTGAAAATACTGACATAGACATTTGTTGGTTGCTGCAACAAGTCTACAGAATCAGCAGATAAGTCTGAGGAAGACGAAATCTCATCTGATGTTAGTTCATTGTTACGGCCTTCAGCAGCATCCAGTATCAGTTGTGTCTTGCCAGTGAAGTTGTTCTTAAACTTGGCAACAGTGAAGTCTTCTAATGCAAGAACGCGACAAAACAACTTTGTTTTAATATTCCACGCTTCAGTTTTATAAGTCAATGATTCAGCAGTGTTACCAGTCTCCATATCATTTTCACTTCCAAACAAAAACCTCCTAAACCCTACTATAAGTCTGTTCATTGGAGACATTGTGACTTCAGATACATTATGTACATCATCACCTAATGTATCTCCAGGTGTTTCAGAATTACCAACGTCTGCACTAGTAAATTCATGTCTGGCACTATCTGATGCAACAGAATGTAAAGAGCTAGGCACCACTCTGTACTTTGGTGATACAAGAACTTGTGTTTGAGACTGCAGAATGCAGCATTCTCGAGCAGGTTCCATTTCACCTAAACAATCAATTACATAACGCATTACTGTACTCCAGTGTGTAGGAAATGTTTTATTGCATAATAAGCAACTCTTATCACCATTACAGCACACCAGCCCTAATATTAACGTACATCAACAGCAACACTAAGGATAAGTCAAAAAGTGCATTTTCTGTATTGAATGTTGATCAATTAGAAATGGCAATAGCACAATAAACACAGTTTGGTCATGTGAAGAAGGTGTGAGAAGTAGAGGAAGACAATTGAAGATTGAAGAAAGACCTGGACTGAAGAAAGACCTGGATTGAAGAAAGACATGGACTGAAGAAAGACCTGGACTGACAACTTGAAAGAAGAACAACAAGAAGGATGGCTACCGCCTACAAAACGTGCGTCAGTGGCAAAAATTAATTAGTATTATAGATTATGACGTCTGTATTTTGGAGTATTTGCAGCCATTTTGTAGATTTTCAACGTCAAAGAATGGCCTGACCTTG
>Ga0209145_1000318_pt1 | contig 10262 bp, 9 predicted proteins | sample WorMetfiPIANOSA2_FD_187396 | JGI IMG/M metagenome (GOLD analysis project Ga0209145, IMG submission 187396) | Marine gutless worms symbiont microbial communities from Max Planck institute for Marine Microbiology, Germany - Olavius filocauda... | ecosystem: Host-associated > Annelida > Digestive... | reverse complement strand
GCACAAAACAATATAATGTGTTCATTGCATGTTAAAACGGCGCGGTCAGAATTATGCTAAAAGCAACATTTCATAGCTGCCGAGCACAGTGCGGTAGGTTGGAGGTGCTTCACCGTACTAGTTCTGGGACATGCAGTTACTAGTCAAAAATAGTGTCAAAATCAAATTGCAAATGTGTTAACTCTTAAAACCAGGGGTGGAAAAGATAGTTTTTAAGGTTTTGGTTTTTTTTGGTATTAGCGAGCTTGCACCACGCCTGTAGTTACCCTGATTACTAATACCTTAATATTTACTACAATTCACTTCTGCACATTTCATGCACTACGAGAAACATTTATGATTGTTAGCAGCACTGTTGTGACCAAGGCAGTATACGCCTGAGACCAAGGCCGAGGCCGAGGCACCAGGGTTTGAGGCAGAGGCAGTGAAAATTGTGCCTCGAGGCACCACAACACTGGTTAGCAGTACATTTGCAGTCTATAAATTTAGTATGTAACAAAGTCATCTACATATGACAGGTAAACAGTTTTTACTATGGCAAAATTTCTCAACAACTTGTTAGATTTTTTAAAATTGTCACATAATTTTTTTTCCGTATAGAACACTTCTTGGAAGTAACCTCTGGAACAGTACTGAAACAATGAAACACTGTTGATTGAATGCTGTTGATAATAGCAGTAATTAATAAAAAAAACTTCAGTAAAACTAAAATCCAGTTTTATTTCACAAAGTACATCGATCTACGTACAAAAGATATGCACAAGTAATTAAATTACATATTTTACAATACACTAATAAAATGAAACAAAAATGAGGAAAACAAAAATGACCAGTTAGTCTACATGACACAATAAACAACTTTGAAAAATATATGAGCAAATTCGCGACAGCAAATTCTTACTTTCGACAGATATTAATTACCACCTATCAACTAGGGACCTGTCAGACGATACAACTGCTTGTCACAAAGTGACACAAACTACAGAAGTTCCGCTGGTGCTACAGCAGAGTCATTCAGTCGCTGATGGCGAAGTTTCTCGCTGTAACGCAGAACATCTGATGACTCGAAAGGCTTTGACATCTGGATAATATTCTGTTTCTGTTGAACTGCTGTCACTGAATGTAAAGCGACTGTAGTGACGGCTGAAGGAGTGCTTGGCACATGTCTGCAATCAACAGCAGCAGGAGCAGGCACAGTTAGCCTTGACTTCATGCTGTAATGACTTGAGGTGGAATAGAAATTGCTCGGTGGCCTGTGACTGGTTGCAGAAGAGTAATACGACTCACTCACAAGCCATGATGTTGTCGTCTGACTGTGACAACTGGATATGTACTGTGACTGGTCGTCAATGCAGTGGGATCTGCTACCACTCAACGGCACCTCAGTGTAACGTGATGCTGTACAAGGCGTTTTAGCAACCCCATCATCCAGTGCATCAACAGTGTTGCTGACGGTTGTTGACGGATGACTAGCATTGGGTTGATGCGTACAACGTTCATCACGATGACTGCCCACTTCACTGCAGCACGGAGGATTTACATTCTTCAACAGACTGCCAGTGTCTGGGAACCTATAAGGTTGATGATCATGCACAGAAAACGTTGGATACCTCTGTGTTCGGTACTGCGTGCTAGTTCTGTATACTGAACTGGGAACATAACCATGACTTCGTGCACCATCACTGCAACATACACACAAAAACCATTATCATATATGAACATCTGTATCTCTGTACAAGCAGCTGTGTCGCATTGGTCAACACAACAGACTCTAATGTAGCGGACCTAGGTTCAATTCTCACTGTGAACTATGTGAGTCTTGGTAGCATGAGAAATGGTATCTCAACAAAACTGGTCCAATGCTCCAGGTGGGCAAGCCATCAAAGTGTGGGAGTGTACAACGTTAACAGGCGTCTTTTGTATCTGTAATCAGATCTTCTAAATGTACAGCTTCTACTCTTAGCATGTATTATAAACGAGTAATTTAACTAGATCATGTCAAAGTACTGCAGATAAACCAAACATATGACATCTAACATTACTATTTACCATGATGCTGGATAGAAGCATGTAGACCGAGTTAGTGATGACTGGTTTGAGGCATCGTCAAGCAGTTCACTAGATTTGCTCTTCGTCATAGAACGCTGCTGAGTCACAGAGGAGCAGCTATCAGTCTTGTCACTGTCATCATCTGGCATCAGACGCTGCACTGCATCATCCTGTTTCACAAATGTCCAACATGCTGAACTGCAGTTTTCTGGTACGTCATGATTGCACATCGGCCGCTGCTTTATCTCAATGTCACCGGATTTGATCAAATTCTGAATGTCATCTGAGTCACAGCGAAGGCTTGAAGTACCAGAATCTCTGGCAAAGGTTTCACTGTGTGACAGCAGTTGGTCGTCACTGGCTGATCGCATCGTGAGACTATGAGCTATTTCACCAGCTTCTGATGCACAAACACACACATGCACATGCATTGTACACTGTATCGTACAGACTCGACATAACACACAACAATTTCACATAACAGTCACAACAACCACTTTATAGCGTAACACAACATGTTGTAATGATTATTCAGCATACTCTGTTGTCAAAGTAATAACTAATAACACTATTAACACCGTTTGAGTGCAGCAAATGTTGCACAGAAAGTAAGCAGACATACCCGCAGTGTCCAAGAATTCACGACTGTCTTCACTCAAATCTAAAGCAACAAACAACTCAATGCTGAGCTGCATAAACTAATGACACTGCAGTTAGTTTGATACAATGAGTAACATATTTGTGTACACAAACTGCCTCTGAAGTTACATCCTATGGCAGTATTGTATAAAATTATCATTACTATTATCATCATCATCATCATCATTTATTGTGAAAAATCATACATCAGTACAACATAGTAATAGAAAAAAGTACTACAAAAGTAATAAAAAAGTACTACCAAAAATAATAACTAAAAACTACTTACATATAATACAGCAGCAGCATCAATGTTCTGAACAGTGATCCACTGGCTAGACAATACAATAACCACCTCACTAACTGTACCCACAATACAGTTATAAATTAACAGAAAGTTAATACAATGAAAGATTGATAAACCTTCAACTGAGCTTTGGGCTTTCATGTCTGCTGCTATTCCAGCTTTAGTCCGACACTCATGCAGCTTCTGTTCCATCTGCTTTAACTGTACAGACAGCAACACAATGTGAGTATTCGATAAAACTTTATACAACTGTAACCACCAGTTAAACAACACTAACATTATGCACTACAAGCAATAAATATTTAAAGTTTCTATTTATACCACAACATTACAATAAAGTCTGACATATTACTTTATCACTGGCTTTGTGGAAGGCCTGAATGCGTTTCTTGCGGATGCTTCGACTACGTGATCTGTCTTGAGCAAGTCGTAGTGCAGCTGCTGTAATCTTCTCCTGCACTTCAACTTCAACCTCCATCTGTGCTACCTCAGACGCCTCCTTTAAACAGTAGCATACATGCAAGCAATTAATACTCATTAATCCTATGCTTGTTTCTCGAGCTTCAACATAATAAACCATTACTGGACTGTCCTACTATTCTGTCACTGCACAAAGTTTTGCATGTAAACAAACAGCAGCATATACACAATCCAAATAATTCACAAGGCTAATCTGCAAACGCCACTAACTTATGTACTTATTTACTTATTTACATAGAAATAACAGAAATTGTAATTGACATGATATGGTTATTACTACTAAATAATAACAAATTTTTTTTGTATTTTATAAGTGCCAGAAAAAGGAGAGGTGTCTTTCAACATAACACAGTCCCTCATTCATGGGCTCGGACATGTTCATCTGTAATATGAGCTTGTAAAGCAGTGGAGCAATAACGACTGGATGCCATTCCTGATACCACCAACAACTCATAGCTGGCAGCAGCAATTCAAACCAACCACTGGGCCACGGCTATAAATGTAACAATGAGTGACAATAATGAAGACTGCGTGTTCAGTTAGTGAATTGTTACAAAGTAATGTGTCAGTAGAAAGTGCAGATGTTTCATACCTTTGACTGATGGACTAACTTAGGCGAGAGTGTGAACGAAGTACCAACTCGTCGTCGGAGTTGCGGAACTGACTCACCAGGTGTCGCTGGGTACTCTGGTGGTAATCTTCCTGTCAATTCCTGCACAGGTCGTAACACTGACAATATACTACGTTGTACTGAGATATTCACAGCACAAGCGTATCCCTAAGAGAACACATAATTATCATAATAAGCAATATTAGTATTGGTCATAGTGCAGCATTCAGAGCACGTGACAACATACTGGCTAACATAACAGGCCATCTTGGTCAGAGATGTATACAAAATATAATAATCATATTAGAGCAATACATAAATATTCATCAGTATTACAAACAATCAAAGTCAAATTACAACTACAAACCGCTTCCTGCAGGCAAATTTTTCTCAGCTGCTGAAGCTTACGACTAAGTTGCTGCTCGAGAATTTGCCGTCGTTCCAACAACGCCATGTACATGTCACAGTGAACTGACCGAGAGTCAGAGTTGTCAGTTGACACTGAAACCACATCACAATGCATGCACTTGTACTACATTTCATGAAAGAAAGATCATGTTATCCAGTAGTTGCCCAATGACAATGCAGCCAATGGGGAAGTTGGTATTAATAACAGCCTCCCCATAGTCATGGTTTTCTGGTTAACCTTCCAAAACAAAGTAGCTGCTCCACCAGAGAAACTAATGAATTACGATGCTACCTGCTGACTGAATCCAACAGCTTCCACACAGGTTAAGGCCCATGTCTTGCAGGCCTACACAGATGGGGCTTCTTGCGGATGCTTCGATCGTTTGCAGCCAGTAACAGACCATGAATCATGTAGTCAACAAATGGCTATTAACAAAGTCTGAAGGCAGTCTCCAATCATTCCAAGAGGCAGAAGGCAATGCACACAACTGGCTGGAGACTACAGCAACTAACCATTTTCTTAAAACAAGTTGCAAATATAAAAAAAATCAAGAATGAAGTTATGGCTTAAATTAATTTAATTTAATTTAAAAGGAAATGATTTACTGATTTTCAAATAAAAAAATAAAAAATAGGAATTGTGAAAATTACGACTTGCAGCAGTGAGTACTCAACAGATCACACACATACAGACAAAGAGTAAGCTTACACTCCAGCTTGGAACTGCACGAACTCTGCGACATATATGTAGACAGACTACGCAGACTTCCGGGCTCACTTGAACTTGACAAAGTACTTGCATTTGACGACAAAATATCGGCAATATCACTCATACTTCGCATCACTGTTAACTGATTCTGTAACACATCATGACAAAGAATTTAATATTTACTGTCAGAGGAACACTTCACATTTCTTTGTTTTTTATTTAGTATATTTTTAGTTTAACAATGAATGAATGAGTAAGTGATTAAGAAAATACAACAGAACAGTTATCCACAGTTGTATCCAGCTTAACAAACTGCAGCAAATTAATATACCAGTCTCATAAACTGGCAGAGAAACAGTAGAACATGTTCATGTGCATGACAGAACACTACATGCTCTTCGCATGCAAAGTTTGAAATTCGCGCCATTTATAGATCCTGAGAAATCATATATTTTTGGAAAGGCTGTGTCTAGAGGTCAGGAGGATCTATAATCACCGTATACTAAAGGTCCTCCACAAAAAATTACGTGCAATTACGGTAATTACTGTATTACAGTACGCAATCTGCCAGGGCTGTTGCTAGATATCCTCAAGGAAGACGTGTAAGGAGCACACACTACAGTGCCTCCGGGAAAATGGTAAGGTAATGAAAGGTTCAAGAACTTCAGCATTTCATCAAGGATATGGCAACAAGGGTTCATGGGCACCGGCAAGATGGTCCCGTTGGATTGATGGAACCTCCAAAATTTAGCCCAGGGTCTTTGAAACCCCCTAAATTTTGTTAGAAGCAAACTTCATTTTTAATGATTATGTCTGTCATAGGCATCGTTATTGTGTATTTATGTACTATGTTAGCAGTGATGTTAGTCATTGGCCTTATGCCAAAATTTCTGGTCGTAGCATTGCGGGTGTCAGGCCTTGATGGCAGTTCCACCATTACTACTGGTGATAACTCATTTCCAGAAGTCGTTCAACGGATTGGCATCGCTTGTACTGCAATGTGATATCTTGACAGGATTTGGCGTTATTCTAGGCTCTATCACTGTAAACATTTGTTGTACAGTATGCAAATTCGAGTTTGGCAATGGTCACATTTGACAATCAGTTAAAACGTCTCTGCCATTTTGCCGTATTCTTTCACTTGATGTCTCAACTAGCCTACATGAATATACATGATTGGACGAATTGTAAAAGTGCAGGATAGATGTCCTCCTGGAGGACGCCTAGACATTTCGTTTTGGAAAAATACCAAAAATTAAAAAATAGATGGGCATCTCCCATCATGATATGCTATTTGCATGCAAAATTTGAAATTCATGTCTTTTGTAGACCCTGAGAAACTGCATTGACAACAACTCACCTACCAGGCAGCCACCCAATTTGACGTCTCAGAGCCTCAGCAGTGCTGAGAGAAAACTTAGGAAACCAAGCATGCTGCTCTAGGAACAACATAGGCGGAAGTTTAAAAAAAATTCTTAGGAAGTTTTGAGAATCAGGCCCCTGAAGTACTTGATGTTACCTAAGCAACAATGTCATAGCATGATGTGCAAGGACATACATATGACACTGCACCCAGCAGTTATGAAGAATGTACTCACAGTGCGTTTAAAGCGTGATAACAGCATTATTATGGCAATATGCAATATATCAGATCAAACACTCAACCACTCCTACTACAGTCAGTCAGCTAACTGGCCTACTCCACAGCACTATCAACATCCTGCCTAACATCCTGGTCATGTGACATAAATCTCTGCATGCATCAAACAACTGTAACACTATACACATCTACCCCACACACTACTCACTGCTCACGTGGTTACCCATGTCACGCATACTGTGCTACTAACTATGATACTAAACATTGGTGTAGCCCCCAAAACGTTAAGTTAATAACAATAAACAATTTTCTTGACAAGATTCTTCCCCTGGCAGTTCCCTGACATTTGGTCAATTTTCTGATATTTCCCCGACAGTTGTCAAATTCCCGACATTTCCAGGTTTCCCTGACAAGTAGTCACCCTATTAGCGACCAGCAAGTATGCAGTGGAATTAACCACTATGGGAAATGCTGTTATTACAAGGCATGTATTACAGTTGGAAAAGCCACTACAGGAAATCCCAATACGGGAAAATGGCTAACATCAGCAATTCAGTATGCATAGTCAGCCTTGATGGAGGTTTGAACTCTCTGAGTGCTCTCAACTTTGTGAATGTTATTGCAACACACACATCACTTAACCAACAGTGTCAAACTACCAATTAATCAACATGTTCTTAAGTAATACTCTCTTCCAGGTTGCACAATATTCTGAAGTTATCTGCCTTTTAGCACTAAAAAGAGATTACCACTTGAACTTGACTTTTCAGTTTTGGAACGTTTATATGTTACTCTGCCGGTCAGTCTGTTCACAGCATATTGTCTCTATCCACCTGCTAAGTAACACTTGGCAACTCAAGGCTAACATTGTATACTTTTATCATCATCATTCATCAACAGTAGCAGCATCATTATCACTACACCATTACCACATTCTAATAACTGTTTTTATTATATAGCTTTCATTTAGGGACCTGCAAAGCTTTGAAATTCGATTCGAATTCGAATCGGACAATTCCGATTCGATTCGAAAGTGATGGGCCGATTCGAAATTTTCGAATCAGCCGAACCTGCAGTCGTACCACAAACCACACTCACAGTTCAACAAAAAAACTTCAACTGTTGTGCTGTTGTACATGTAATTTGTAACTGAGATTTATTTTATGTTTACGAATACATGATACGACCATTACATTTACAATTACTTTACAACGAAGCATGTAGTAGGGTAGTTCCCGGTAGTATGCAGTAGTGCTACACAACTCCTGTGGCAATCAGCATTTAACACATAAATGAATACACACTGATTCGATTCGAGATTCGACTCAAATTCGAATCATAACGCCGATTCAATTCGTGATTCGATTTGAACGAAAATTTCCGATTCGCAGGTCCCTACTTTCATTAACAACAAGCAACAGCAGACAGCTGATATCATGCTGAGAAAGCTGCTGCTGAGACTTACAGTGTGTTTGATGTCAATGTAGAACTGATGCTGAGCTACAGCAGTTGACCAAACACACTTGGTGAGCAGTGGACTAGCAGCAAACCAGCTGTGAACACTCAGCCCACCCACACTGCTGCTGCTGCTGGAACCACTCAGAGTGTGTCGGCGACTCAACGACTTGTCACTACAACAACACGAGACACAAACTGCACAGAAATACGCTTGTTCAACTACTGACTAAACATACACACAGCTGTACAATGACAACGTTCAAACAGCTTTTTGTTTGTAACCATTTTACTGTAATGCATATGGGACTTGTCAGCAGCATCTTTGGTTTGAGTGTCGACGACAATAAAAACAAATAAACATTCTATTGTATCTCCATTATATTCATCATATAAATATGCCAAACCACCGCCACCAACCATGTTGTATTGACTGTATGTACTGACATTTTCTCAGTTAGTTAGCTCATCTTACATAAGGTGTGCAGCATGACACTTGTCATCAGTTCACGGGGTGAGAGAGGACAGAAGACAGATAAAAGGGGCATTGGACACTGTTGACCTTATATACACAACTCAGCCTGTCGAAATGAGTGGAAAGCACGCTTGCTTACAGGTCACAGCTGCAGAGGAGGTTTGACATGCATAGGTCACAGAACACATCTGCCAAGACTTACCTATACAGGCAGACCTTAAGAGACAACATATAACTTATGCACCTGACTGAAAACCCTTCCACTCCACTCCTCAAATGGAGCCACGTTCACAACAATCACTCTAATATCGTGTTGTAAATGCCATGGTATCAGGATGAAGGAAGCAGAGGCAGATTTCTTTGATCATCGTCGGCAACCAATTACACAGATGTCGGCAACTCTTTGACACTACCTAACAAAGTTGAATTTAATTCAAATTTGGGCGAAGGAAGCTCAAATTTGAATTTTAACTTCCATAATAATGACATAAAAACCATAGTATGTACCGTTTGCTGGAAGCATCATGCACTTGCACTGAAAACTTTTTGTCACGGAAATAGATATTTTCCAACTGTTTCCACAGAAATTCCTGCACACCATCAGAACAGTGAACTGATATGAATACAGTGTAAAAATGGAACTACTTAAACATACAACATGCATGAAGTCCATCAATATTTGTTATTAATAAGTTACAAGCTGATTCTGAAATCACAGGTTACTTACATTTAAAAAGTAGCCTAACTGCTGCTATTCAATGCCATCATATGATTTTCTTACACTGCACACTAGTCTAATTCTGAATACAAATTGAAAGTACAGCTGACAAAAGATGTCACTTATGGTTTCAACTTTCAGCAGCAGCAACTGTAACAAGTTCTAAATGATTCAAGAGTATTTGGCCAAGATTCTTGTGTGGTGCTGCATCAGTTCACACACCTTTCGTGGAGTTTTTCTGTCATTATGATCATAGACTGTGATGCCTTTAGCACTTAAACCAAGCCACCACGGCAGTCCAGCTTTATCCTGAATAACATCAACGTCACAATGTAATACATGCGTCTTGTAACTCACGTGATAAACACTGTATAAAATTAGGGCTGTTAACGATTAAGGATTTCTTTGACGATTAATCTTACAATAATTAACGATAAATTAATAGTTAAAAACAACTAAAATGACAGCAATACGACATTTTAATTCTACTGATTATAATCATCATTGTTACTGTAATGTTGTCGTGTTATTTTAATGAAAATCACAGTTGTTGTTCAGTTCAGTTAAGTGAGTTCAGTCACACAGTCCATAGTTTTCGCCCATTCTTACAACATACGGACAATTCTTGTGCAACTAAACATCAAATTGGCTTCAGTAAGTAAGTAAGAAAATTGTTCGAAATTTAATCGTCAAAAATAAAATTAATCGTTAAATTTTTTTAGCCATTAATCGGCAGATTAATCGTTAATTTGGGCAGCCCTATATAAAATACATGAAAATATGCTACAATAATTACAACAGTGTTACAATGT
>Ga0209145_1000317_pt1 | contig 10264 bp, 5 predicted proteins | sample WorMetfiPIANOSA2_FD_187396 | JGI IMG/M metagenome (GOLD analysis project Ga0209145, IMG submission 187396) | Marine gutless worms symbiont microbial communities from Max Planck institute for Marine Microbiology, Germany - Olavius filocauda... | ecosystem: Host-associated > Annelida > Digestive... | reverse complement strand
ACAATAAGGAGCAGTTTATTAATGTTCCCTCTAACTCCAGACCAACATCACTGATTAGAAGTGGCCACGGAGGATGAGGGATTCTCTGCACGACGTGAATTCACCACAATAAAAATACTCAAAACACACAAAATCAACTAGAGGCTGGGCACTCGACACAGTACATAACTCAGGTCGGCCACTCAATTGCCTTTTTGCATTTAGTGATCTTTTGACCTTGACCTTTGGACCTAATATTAATGATGGGTGAGGACTTGTGATGGCCTATCCCTGTGATTTTAGTTTCAGCCATTTTGCTTTCAACGTACGTGCAGATACACACACACACATACAGAACCACACATACACAGACGCTGCTAAACGCTTTACTCCCGTAAGTAATAACTAAGAACTTATAATAATTTCTGCTACAACAAGACTGCCAATGGTAAAGTGCTTTACTCAGGACTGGTGTGGCCACACCAGGTAAATAAATGGACTTCCTAGACTAGACCATCTGCCAATGGCTATTGCATACGTTTTAACCTTCAAAGCCTTGCACAAAGGTTTTGCGACTCATAGAGCAAAAACACAATCTTGCTGCCTTTGTTAACAAGTTACAAACATCGTTTAACTGCCTCAGAGCTGTGTGCATTGTGAAGAACTACACAATAACTAGTACAACATCATTTACACTTTGGTATTTTACATTTGCTGCAGCATGAGTTTGGGGTGCACTGAATGTAGCAACTCATCTACATTCAAAAGCATCATACTAAAATACTGTAGAGTCAAGATGAGGCTCTCATCGTTAAATACCATAACACAATAGTAACAAGCAACCAGACACAATTTACACACTCACTATTATCCATTAAATATCAAATAACGGTGAACTGCAACAGAAAATATAAAATATCAGGCTATAATTTACCTATACAAATTGCTTCATTTTTTGCTAATGTTATAAGAAAAAATTCATGTTCATTTAAGCAAAAAAATCATGCTCGAATTTATGCACAATCATTTCTGAATATAACAACTATAACGATTTTCAGTTAACAATTTCATGGCTAAGAACATGCAAAATATACTTCCTACTTAACAGTCACTGTACATATATAACAAATTCTTAAATAACTCAAAAATGTACATAATAAATAGCTATCATTATATTAAAGCAATAATTCTGACAATACAACAAAACAAAACAAGTTTTAATGATACTACTACCACTACTACTAATAATAGTAACAACAATAACAACAACAGTAGCAATAATAATAATTATAATAATAATAATACATATTTCTATAGTGCCTTAAGATTACAAGCCAAGAGGCAAAATGGAGCAAGCTTGATCCTGTGCACTTCCACAGAGTTACATTTCTGGACATACTAGACAGCCTTCACAGACTCAGGACTGCTCAACGGTTTTGTTTTTCAATTATCTTTTTAGTTTGGTACGTGTGTAAGACTAAACTGACTACTTGTCTGTTTTTAAACCACACATTAATGAAAACACCTTGATTAATTTGCTTGCCTGATACGTCTCAACCGGACAGTAACATCAGCAGACAGAACGACTGAGTTGAGCACACGTTATTAACACACGCAAGAAATAAGTTATGAGTGAGCTGCATACAAGATATGGCAATACATCAAGACTGGAGACCCTTAGTGACTGCGTATGATGATGACGATGACTACGATGACAATGGAGATGGGATGGATGGAGATGGAGTCAGTAGCTGAAGTAATAGTTAAGGTGTACTAATGACTTGACTAGAAGTCACAGAAACTGACACGAGTTCTGACCAACAACTCTACACTAAGTAGCAAATTATAATACATGCACCAGATGGCACAACTGCTTCAGTTTCATTCATTTGCACATTTCAACTTCATTCATAGGTGATGCACTGTTTTAACACCAGATGGCATGTTCTTAAGTTAAATGAAGCAACTAGCTTAACTTCCATTCACCAGGTGGCTGGCTGCCAGCTTGTGCATCAGAAATATGCTGCCAGTGCCAAGTTCAAACAAAGAATGACATCACTGACCTCTGGTGTCGGCATCAGAGAACATTAGTGTCAGCATCTCTGACCAGTAGTGTCGGCATCAATGAACATTAGTATCAGCATCACTGACCACAGTAGCTGCACTATCATAATGCTCCATGATGCACATGGACCTGGCACAATCAGCTCAACAAGCTGCATCTGTGTCCTCACAGTAACAGAATTCCAGTGATCAACATCGCAATCTATTGATGACGTAACTACAGCACTTTATTCCACATCCCTTTCATCATGACAAGCTGTATTAGCTAACACGCTGTCACTGTTCTTGTCATCATCAGGACATTTCGACGTTGATGTAACATTGCTAACATCATAAATGTATTCAAAATCCTCAGCACAGCAAGATGTGTCTGAGGTGTTCTGAAAATCAGAGGCCAGATTACCTGGCGCAATCAACTGGTCAGAATCTGGTGCCAGGGATGATGGTAGTGTCTGCACTGTGTTCTCTACCATTTCACTACCATTGAATGAGCATACGGCAGGACACGTCATAATACGACTGAAGTCATGTGTGGCAGTAATATCATCAGATTTCACTGTTTCACATGATTTTACAACAGAGCTTAGATGATTGCTTAGTACACAAGATCTTGTTATCACAGAAGCTGGCTGAGAGATAATGCAGGACTGTGTGACTGTCTCACGCAGTGTACTGTGTTCTAATAACTGATCACCACATGCTGAGCCTGTGATGGAGGCTGCATCGTTCAGTGTCTCTGACACATCAGACACAGTCTTATTTCCAGTTACGATCTCCTCGCCAAGTATATCACTTTGTGAACATGAAACTTGACAGTGCGAAGCAGAAATACAGTTTTCATTCTGCACAGGCTGGCTTGGCTCAGTCGCAGTTGCAACTGCAATGCTGTCACATGGGCTCGATTCAGTTGCAGCTGCAACTGCAATGCTGTCAGTCCAGTGTGGCTCAGTTGCAGTTACAACTGCAATGTTATCACATGGGCTCGACTCAGTCGCAGCTGCAACTGCAATGTCGTCAGTCTCCAGATGCACAAAGTTGCCCAGTCTAATGTTCTGTTGCATGGAACAGCTATTTGTACTGTAATCTGGTATGGAGTAACCATTTCCATTGTTTTCTGGCATGGGAGAGTCACATGTTGAATCATCTGGCATGTAGCAGCCATCTGCAGGGTTGTCTGGTACATAACCACCATCAGCAGCATTTTCTGACATGGAACAACTATGCATAATGTCATCTGTGCCTGTTGCAGAGTAACTGAATGCAGTGTCACCTACAGAGGAGTGGCTATGTATACTATCATCTGGAACACAATAGCCATGTATAGTGTTTGCTGTATTGGAGTCATCATGTGTGTGGTCATCTGTTACGAGGCAGGCATGTGTACTGTCTGGCTCTGGCATGCAGCAGCCTCCTGCAGTGTCATCAAGACTGCTGCTGTCATGCGTACTATCATCTGGCACTGAGTATCCATGAGCAGTATCCACTGTTTTAGAGTTACCATGTATAATGTCGTCTTGTGTGGAGTAGCTGTGTGTAAGGTCACAAGGAACAAGATATGTACTAGTGTCTTGCTGTACCGAGTGGCTGCATGTAGTGTTGTGTGGTGTACAGTAGCCACGTGTATCATCTTCTGTTGTGGTGAACCCAGGTACAGTGTTCTGAGTGCCATCTGTCGTGAAGTAGGTGTGCGTAATGTCCTGTGAAACAGGGCAGCCATGTGTTGAGTTATCTGTTATGGAGTTTCCACATGTAGTATCATGTGAAGTACAGTAGCCACGTACATTATCATGCAACACTGAGTAGCTACACACAGTATCACGTCGCTGTGTGGAGTAGCTACCTGATGTTTCTTGTGTGGAGCAGTCTTGTGTAGAATCACATCCATCTGCAGTGTTATCCGACACATTGATTTTGGCCACCAAGTTCCCATGTCCAGTGTTGTCTGTGTTTGATGTACAACTGCTCAATGTAGTTTCATCAACGACGTAGTAGCAGTAGCTATCATTGTCCGCCACTGACAAGTCATTTGTAGCATTACGTTGTGTGGAGTAGCTGCCAGTAACATCTGACACACAGCAACCCTCTGAAGTGTTCTGTGGTGCAGTGTAGCCAGAGTTGGTGTCTGCTGTGCAGCAGTTCCATGCAGTGTCTTCCAGTGGACAGTATCCATGTTTAGTGTCTAGGGTGGAGTAAACACACGTAGCGCCTTGCGTTGAACAGCTGGGTGTGTTGTATGTTACTATATGGCCGTGAACAGCACTGTCATGTGTAGAACAGCTGTCTGTGGCATCTTCTTGCCGTGTGAAATAACCAGCTGTATTGTTATCTGATACACGGTAGTTACACCGAACGTCATCAGTGGTGTAGTAGCTCAGTGTTGCAGTTGCAGCCAGTGACTCTGAGTAGTTGCCTGATACGGCCTCTGGCATGGAATGGCCATATACCTTTGCACCTGGCAACGCATAGTCATGCCCAGTGTCATTTGGCATGCAGTAGAAACGTGCAGTATCGTCTGGTAAACAGTTGGCATGTGATATCTTTACCCCCAAGTAACCAACTGTGGGATGACACTGTGGTGTCAAGCTGTGACATGTTACCGTGCTGCTCCGAGGTGCATTTAATGGCGATTTTGCTGCCGTACCCAACTGGAGACCAGCAGCAAAACTACCGCTGCTGGGCCCAGTGTCTGCGTACATGTGTTGCCGGCTGAACCTAACAACATAATCATCTAACGTTCTTTGTCGAGTGTCATGCATTGTTGCTGCAGTTCTACTGTCATCAGCATCAGCCAAAATTCCATCAAAACTAGTGCCACCATCGCTAGAAGTTTCACTGCTACTTACATCATTGTCTTCATCATAATCCTCATCATATGCTACAACCATTGTCTCCAGACCTGGCAAACTCTCTACTGAATCAAAGTAAACAGTCTGTGGCTCAAAACCATTTGCTGCCGATACTGACGCACTGTCTATGCAAGATGAATTGATTAACAATGATGACGATGAGAAGGACGATGATAAAGGCATTGGTGCTTGATCTTCCTCAAGGCAACAACGTTTTGCTGGTGGAGGCAGTGCACTGCCATATTCAACAGCAGCAGCATTCTGTTCTAGTCCAAGCTGCAGCAAAGTCCGTATGAAGTGTGCACGTACACGCGCTGCATTGAACTCGATGCGGCCATGTGGATTAGCACATCCAGTCCGTGAACAAGAGCATGGAAATGCCATCTGATCAACCTGGCAACCGATGCCAGACCTGTAGCAGGCACATGACGGTGGCCGACAGATTTCCCTGCATGAGCAACCACAGCGGCCACGGGATATTCTCAGACTGCGGCACTCCTCACGCTCTGTTGGATCAATCCTGACAACCCCAGCCTCGTGTAGCATTGCTCGGCGCTGCCTTGCCTGCACTGGCTGCAGGAAATAGTACTCATCTAGAGCCCACTCACTGGCTGATGAGGGATCGCTGGCAAAGTTCTCTGGTAGAAAAATCCGTCCCTGGCACTGATGCTCCAGCAGAACCTTGTGATGTAGCGACCGGCGTAGCTGAGCATGCTCTGATAAACTGTACTTCTCTATGCTTGTGTGACAATCTCCCATCCCTAAACATCACCATAACAACTGCTGCCTGCATAACATACTCTTTATACCACTCTAAACTTAACTTCACATTTTATGCCGTTTTATATGTAGGATTGGATTAATTCCAGATAAGCATTTCTGTTACTCCCGTGATTACTCAATTACACTGTCCATTTTTCACATTTCATAACTTACTGTAACAACAGTGTGAAGTCATACTGTCAGTATATTTAAGAACAGAAACTATCCATAGAACATTCGTTGTATAACAGACAATGTGTGCATGACTAGACAAAAGTAAATCTGGAGTAAACAAAAAAGTGTGGCAACAGTTAGAATTATTAGCAGAGTAGGAAGGTTGTGTAATACCAAGAGTGGATCCGCCCTGGCTTGGGACACACGTGAAGCCCTGAACACGAGGGAAGTAGTACACGGTTACATCATCAAAGCTCACCGACTTCTTGACACGGTTCTTTGCAAGTCGACCACAATCATCTGAATCACATCAAACCATGATGTTTTATAACTGAACCTCAGCAGATTAGTAATGAACAAATTACATTCAGTTTACACAGTAAAAATACATGGCCAGTAGTGTCACTACAGATGCTATAAGTTACTCTATGTCTCATGGTTTGCTCTTGTCCATGCATATATCCTAGGGTGGATAGTTTTTAAAAACAAACCAGTGATTTTCCAAAACTGACATGCACTGTTATCACTGTTTAATTACTGCTGTCCACATTTCTTTCTCCAGATCTCTTTTTCCAGGTGCTCTTTGGTCACCCTCTTCTGTGGTCTTGCACTGTCCACTGTAGTTCTTGTTTGGCAATGCTGCCATCACTTCTCACAGTGTGTCCAAGCCAATTCCAATTTATTCTTCTCAGCTGGTCCAGTCTGGGCTGCTGATCAGTTTTTCTCCATAACTCCTATTTGCTATTTTGTCCGCCCAGTGTACGTTACAGTGTTAGTGTGATAAAATGCTAAACCACCACAGCCATCACATGTTGCCAGACGGTGATCACATAATTAAACACATTACCAGCTGTTTACTTACCAAGCTTTAAATAATTACATACTAGTGTAACTACAACTAATGTCACATTTTGTTTACTCTGCATTTACCATATTACATCAGTTCCCTAACTGTGTCTCTACACAAACAATGAAGATTGCTGGGGTGAAATATTTTAATACCGTAAATCCTTGAATACAAGCCGGGCCTTGAATAGAGGCTGGGCCTCAAATACAAGCCGGGGGTCTGACTTTATTGTACTAATAGAAGCCGGGCCTCGAATAGAAGCCAGGCCTGAAATACAAGCCAGGTTTTAAAAGTTAGCTCAGCTTGTGAGTCTACTTTCTGAACGTTTGTGGTTACATGTTGCCTGCCATCAGTTTGCTGTAACGAGGATGTACTAATAGAAGCCGGGCCTTGAATAGAAGCCGGGCCTCGATTACAAGCTGGGAGTCTGACTTAATTGTACTAATAGAAGCCGTGGGCTTCTATTCAAGGATTTACGGTATGTCAAAGCATAAACAATCAATTACACTACAATAATAATGAAAAAATATTATATTTAGCACGACAGATAATTTAGCAGCGAGACGAGATATTGCATACTGGTGGAACATGGGTCTGCAGCATCCGTACTTCCATCAGTCTGTACACTTGTCTCATCACTAGCTGACGATTCAATCACTGCGCTGCTTTCACTCTGTCTATCACCATCATCATCATCATTGTCATCATCATCCTTCCCGCTGACGTGTACCATATCTAGCTCACTGCTGCCACTGCTGATGATGACCGATGTAGGTAGAATGTTGTCTGCTTCATCACTGCCACCATCAGTACAGTCGTACTCATCCAGTGCTCGTTTTGGCATCACACACTAATAACGGCTTGTGAACCTCACTGCCGCTGGACATATACAAAGTATAACAAGATTAATGTCATGCTGTAAAGTGCTTGCATTCTAAGTTAATCAACATATAAGGCTGTCTACCAGTACATGGCCCAGCCTGGTGAATTAGCATACAAGAAAAGACACACATCTGTTGTGGTACTGCATAGATGCAGAGTTAAAATGCTAATTACCCTAGCAGTGCAGTGGAAGTGCTGCATAGGTTTACATGCATACATTGCACAGGTGCACTCGCCATTCCAATAGTGGAGGTTATCCAGGTTAATATACTTTAACAGCAAAGTCAACAGACACTATTTTGCCTCATTGAATCCTGGCCTGTTTTGGACACAGTCATGACACCAATCGCGGTAACCGGTCACTTCGGACCCATGCAAGTTCGGCACCAGAAAAAATAACGATGCTGGACACATCACGGCAAGTCATTAGTATTGGAACAGTCGCTGCTTATTCAGCCGAATACAGTGCTTTAGTAGCACACAAAACTGTTCCAATACTAAAGTTTTTCCAAGGTGATCACTTAGCAGTCTGAAAGATTGAACTTGTTGGGGCCGAACTTGCAGGGGTCCGAAGAGACTGGTATTCCCAATTGCATACTGAGACCTAGATTATTCTAGTTTAGACTACAAAACAGCAATTTGCAGTAACGGGGATTTAATCGGTTTGGTGCTCTTGAATCTTGTATGCAGCATGTGTTACTGAAAAGGGTGTTTAATATTTGTTTGTTTGTTTCTTCTGTAAATGTCTGTTGGCACGGGATTTCAACTATGAATGTCTTCCAAGTATATCAAAACCTGATGTATCGATCTTCCTGGTATCACAGCACAATGAACCAATTAACTCAACATCTATTCACATCTGTAAGTCAACACTAATGTAGTCTCTCCACATATAATCTTCGCAGATGCTGGTGATGCTGAACAGTTTGCAATATACACGGTTTAAATGATACAATGTCAGATGATCTTTGGGCTCTCGGGACACTTCGGCCCCAGGACACTTCGGCACTAAATTATAGTGCCGAAGTGTCCGGATAGTTTGGCACCGGTGCCGAAATGTCACAGAGACACTTCAGCACCAGTGCCGAAGTGTCTGGACATTTCGGCACCGGTGCCAAAGTGTAGTGTCTCAGGGACACTTCGGCACCGGTGCCGAAGTGTCCGTACCCCATCTTTAGTGTTATTCGCACAATAATAATTAGTATTTGTATTTGTAACACTTAGTAGCAATCGATCAAGCAACAGAGGTCATAGGCATCGGGAAGAGTTTTTAATGAAATCAAAGGTAGCTGACTAAATCCGCTTGCATTGTTGGAAAGATAGCCTACTGTCTGTAAATGGAACAAGGATGAGCTGCACAGTAATATCCACACGATGTTCAATTCCTGTCTCATTCCAGACTTCCAATATTGCATCATTACATTTAATAATGTGTAGCAGAAAAATGAATTGTACACCTGCTTTTGTAAATTCTGCTGCTAGTGGTAACAGACAGTAGACAGCGTATGCAAATAAAGGTAGCCTAGTAATTCCAACACTACAAAAATTTACAATATTTTAATTACAAAAACAGTACTCAACAGATACAAAGTATTTGTCATTATTAATACTTACATCAACAGTTATTCATAAACAAAAATATTTACATAAAATTAACAACTGAATCATATCCAGTTAAGCTTATTCGACAAGATATTTAAATAGAGTCGGGTCAATCATATATCTCGAATCTCGATCAATCTTTTAATTCGAATGATTCGAATAGATTATATCAGTCCGTGAATCTTACAGAAAATATTTAACGTGCAATCAGTATCTAAATACACAGTTCTAAACACACGTCTTGACAGGAAGCCAGTTTAGTATTTGTATTTGGAACACTTATTTATTTATTTATAATGGAAACCGGTATATTTTTAGTAGGCTATAGCAATCGATCAAGCATTACAAGCAATAGATGCATGAGGTCATGCATCGGGCAGAGTTTTTAATGAAATCAAAGGTAGCTGACAAAATCCACTTGCATTGTTTGAAAGATAGTCTACTGTAGTGTTGGGTGGTACCACGGTACTACCGCGATACCACTTTTCACTGTACCATGCAGACTACCGCGCGAGTTCGCGGTACTTTTTTGTACCGCTGTTCTGTTGTACGGTACTTGCTCACAATATTATCTAAATATAATAACCAAGTAGGCTAAATCGCACCGTTCAACCAGCCGTGAACATAGAACGCACCAGCGGCTCCATATGATGAGGCTGACGGAATGATTCCGAAGACACGTGCTATTAGCCAGCTACTGTTCGGTTATTAGTTATTACGTGCAGGGGAGTAAACTTGAACAAAAAAGTGGGGGCTCCCCTTTTCCTTCTCCCCCTTCCTTTCCTCCCCTCTCTTCCTCCTCTCCCTTTCCTCCCCTCCCCTTAGAAGTATAGGCCCCCATATTGCGGCTAGGGGGTCTGGGGAAGTGCTTAAGCTCCCCCAGCGGGTCCGGGCGGAGCCCGGCCGCCAAACGCTTTCTGGTGCATTTTCGGCGTTTTAGCGGGCCTCTTGTGACGATTTTATGACTCAAAAAACAACGAAAAACTATGGATTTTACGGCATTTTAAAGTGGGAGGTCTCTCCTCATCCTTCCTTTCCTCCTCTCCTTCCACTCCCTCCCTTTCCCTCATTTCCCCTCCCCCCAACGACAATTTTGGTTGCAGAGAGG
>Ga0209145_1000316_pt1 | contig 10267 bp, 6 predicted proteins | sample WorMetfiPIANOSA2_FD_187396 | JGI IMG/M metagenome (GOLD analysis project Ga0209145, IMG submission 187396) | Marine gutless worms symbiont microbial communities from Max Planck institute for Marine Microbiology, Germany - Olavius filocauda... | ecosystem: Host-associated > Annelida > Digestive... | reverse complement strand
ACGCGACTTGACAGGAAACATCTTTGCTTCAATCTCTGCCAGAAAACAGCATCATGATGCTGGCAAAATGACGTCGATGAGGAAGTTGCGAAATACATTTCTGACACGTCAAGTGAACTGTCGTCTCTGAATGACTACTCACTTATTAAACAGCTGTATGTGAAGCTGAACACAACATTGCCAGCTAGCGCCGCTGTCAAACGCTTTGTTTTCGCTTCGGGGAAAGACTTTTTTTCACCCCTGCAATCAAGGATGTCCAGCGAACACTTCCAGATGCTGGCCTTCTGGCATTTAGCCAAATGGTGAAACGAACACTTGTGCGTGTTACCTCAGTAACTGTAGTTGTCACGTGACAGTATGTAGTCATTTTGTCGACTCTGCCAGACAGTAACAGTTGCCAGCTGCTGAGCTGGGACAGTGTGTGTTTAAACTGAGTAGTCATGCATAGGGATGTTAAATGAACATCGATTAATCGATGTTCATTTATAAAAGCGATGATCGATTATCAAAATAAATAACCGTCTGTCCGATATGCTGCTGCTCATTGCTGTGCCCAGTTTGCTGTGTGCTGACTGCTGAGTGACAATCTGCTGACCGCCGACATCAGCAGCGCTAGCCACACGAACGACAGCTAACGGACAGCCCCCGCCTGAACGATGTAGAGCGAGCAACTGCCGAGTGTAGACCACCAGCATTACGCCGCATCTTTACCGCTGTCGCCGGCAGTGGCCAGTCATACAGATGGACAATTTCTGCAAGCTGACTGTGTTGCGACGGGCCGGAGTCGGTTTCGGTACAACCGTACAACCGGCGCACAGTCTACGGCGTGTCTACGGTTACGCATGACCGGCGTGCTGGCGAGGCGACATCGATCATCGATTATTAATCGATTATTACAAAACGAACATCGATTATGAAAATAAATCGAGTTTAACATCCCTAATCATGCAGTATTGACACATTATTGACATTAAACTTTGTCATGTTGTGAACTGTTTAATAAACTAATAGTAATAAACTAATGAAAACAAGCAGCATACAGATCGCTGAATGTAATACGCACTAAAAGTATTGGCAGAGAAGTATTGGTATTGGCAATACTTTTATACAACAGTATTGGTATTGCCAATACTTTTCAAAAGTATTGTTAACAACCCTGGCAGAATGAACGAACTTGCAGACATTTACAGGCGGTGCTGGCGCTTTTTAGCATGACCCCGCCAGATGCCTGACAGTATTTACGACCGGCCGATGTACCAACGTAGTATTTACCCAAACCCGGCGCACCTACCTGCTTTGCACTGTTTGCACCAACTTTTTCAACTTACGGGTCATACTAAAAGCCGTCAGGAGCTGTTAGCATGCCTTCCAGATGCTGTCGTGTAGGCTATACTGCTGTCAGGATGGTGTCCGAAGCCGTCAAGAGTGCTCGGTGTTATTTTCCATCCCTGTGGACAGATAAATGTAAATCACAGGCGCTATTTTCCATCCGTGGTTTATGAAAAACACTAAAATCTGGTATAATGGAGCTATTTTCCAGCCATGTTGAAGCATGAGTGCTATTTTTCACTGTATTTCGCAACTGTGTCGATAAGCGATAATTTCAAAGTATAAGTTGCTGGCACGAAGTAATTTAGAATTTACTAAAGTCAATAGCACTTTAATCAAAATATAAAATTTTATTAGAAGTTGCACTACAGGTGTTGCAATCACCAACATAGTGAAATTAAAAAAGTAGCACAAAAGACAAAAAAACAGCAAAAAATTACACAGTAAGATGACTTGGATGGTAAATAGCATCAGGCAGATCCAACTATCAGTCCGTGTGTGAACGGAAAATAACATTCACGGTCAAGAGCCACAGGATGCCATGAGGGGCCATGGTGATGCCATCAGGATGCTGTTATGAAGCAGTCACCTTACAATATTGCTGTCATTATGTCAATGCGTAAAGACGCTTTACTTCAGCAAATATCTGTAGCCTATAAATGTTCAGACTTATATGTAGGCTGATGACGTCCTGATGGCATCTCCAGGGTTCATGAAGGCTCCTGACGGCTTTTGATATGACTGCAACTTGTGGGTAATATTGTCAGATTGAGCGTAATCAACATTGGCAATCTTACCATAAGGTTGTTAGTAAATCTCAAGTTAAGTTGACAATTACTTCTTCACTTTTACGATGTTTACAAGATGGGTATGTTTATATCAGTGCTACTGAATTTGTTTTCCTTGAGTTTGAGAAATCTATAATTTATTATGTCCAACTGGCATGCAGGTTAACTTTGTGGGTGCCATTGAGTAACATACAGTAGACACATGTGCCAGCCGCAATTGGCAAAGTTAACTATGTTTATAAAATAATACAAGCTTTGCTGACATTATAGAAACATAAAATAACATTAAAGATTGGCCCTAACCCTAACCCTTTACTTTTATAATGCATATAACACATTAATACAATCAGCATCATGGCACAGCAATTAGGTAGGTCATGTATTACTCTGCGGTTCTGCCCAGTAAATTTCAGTGGTAGGCAGCAGATATGTGTTGAGTAGATAGTGCCCATGAAACGTTTAGATTGTGCCATAGGAAATAAGCGTGTTGTTAGGACGTGGTTATTCGAAACGTGGGTGCACTGAATCACAATGCATTCCTATGGCACCCGTGAAAACTACACACTAGCTGTGAATTCTCTGGAGTTTCATCAATGTTTCTGTTATAGTGCGGATGAATCCATGTTAGGTAATAGTAATTATTACGGTACCATAGCCAACCATCTTTGATGTAGTTAACTGAAATGTTGCTATCATGTCATCAGGGCCACCTTGAATTTCCAATGGGGAATTATCAGGAATTCCCAGTAATCCACTGTCCTTGAATTCTCAGCTGGAATTCCCGGGAATTTCAAGGATTTCCCATTTTTAATGTGCATCAGTCATACTGCGCACGCACGTTACTGATATAGGCTGGACGTCTGTCTGTCCGTCACACGCTGGTATTGTGTTGAAATGGCTCAACCTATCGTCAAACTGTCTTCACTGCCTGGTAGCCCCATGATTCTAGTTTTCTGGGACCAAACTTTTTCTCGGAATTGGAATTCCAATGGGAACACCCCCAACGGGGGTGTTAAATGCAAGGAGGTAGGAAAAAGTTGCAATTTGCGACTAATATCTCGCTATAGCTTGTATGCATTTGACCAGCATTGAATCCTCTTTCCGTTCATGTAGCATTTACCGTGATTGTCCCAGGGGTGTACCCAGGGGAGGCCAAAATGTGCCTTAGGCTGATTGCAGAAACTGATGCACGTTCCATTGGCAATAGCCATCCTTCTTGTAATTTTTTGGGAGCTATTTCTAGTTATTCTATATTTCCAGTAAATCATCGTAGGAATTTTTTCAGGATGCTACAGTGTTTCATCCATGGATAATTTGTGGAAGTGTTCCACGAAGTTCCATAACATTGTTGAATAGTACAAATGGTTTATGAATGATGATGGACATTGAAAATAACGCATTGGTGCAAGATTCCATTTACACATACAGAATGAGAGATTTGCATCAATACACCATGTTGTCTGTGACTTGGAGGCAAAACACTTTTCCATTTCTCGTGCTTGCATCATTGACTGGATGTGCCATAAACAGCCAAACAAGTACAGACATTTCTTCATGCCAGCCAGTTGCTGACATAAAACATCAATTTAATATTATACTAATTGGCAGCCTGCTATCTCACTGCACAGCAGCCTAAGTTACTAGACATAGATATTTACTAATTTTAAAAATAATAAAAAATCACGAATTTTTACAAATCTGAAAAAATTGCTGAAGTCACAACTCACAAATTCTCGATCTATAGCTTCTTGGAATGGTGATGTCAGAGATTAGATTTAAAAGCTATGACTATTGGTGATTGACTTTTACAATCTTTGAAATTATATATGATATGGTTTTGATAATGTTATGCTGCCTATAACAGTGTGTATATGATATATTTTGATAATGGCAATTTTTGGGAATTTGTAACTTTCAGAACGGGAATTCCCGTTGGACTTGCATGTCATGTCATGTCATGATGTAGTCATACTCTCATGTTAATTATTGCCATGCTGCTCAGTTGGTACTTGGCAGATGTTGATTTCCATGGCTAGTGAGAGAAGTTGAGAAATCCATTAATCATTATACTTACATGTTGTGTTTTATGTAGGTTTATTGCATTTTTGTTACTGTTGTTTATTGACTGGAACTGCAGACAACTTACTAAAGCAAACACTACAAGATGCCAATTCGACGAACGTTGAAAAATGTAGTCAAAAATTACTCTGATGCTCAAATAAAGGTATATATTGGTTTTATTATCATACTGTAAATGTACTACAAGTTGCAGTTCAGCTATGAATGTAGGAAGGTTGTCAAGCAGTTACTGACTGATAAATGCAATATGATATTAGTGTTGCTACTGCTACATATTTAGGACTGTGTCCAACCTATTCATCCGTCTCATTTCGAGTAGGGCTGTACCAAATATTCAACTTTTATTTAATTTTGCCCAGATAGTAGGCCAATTCTTGTTGTCTTTGGCCCAAATAGTGTATTCATATTTTGCCGAATGGTACCACAAAAATTACACTGAATATGGATAATTAATTACCGGTACTTACTGGACAGCTGATGAATACTGAACTTTGGCTGCACAGCAGTAGACAGGTGCTACACCTCACACCACACCTGTATTACTCTCAGCACCACTCACATGATGGAGTGATGATGCAAAGATATTGCCGTTGTCTAGTTCTGCTTGCAACATTACCTATCTTCCTAGACAATAGAATATAACTGCTTGCTGAAAATGTGGAATGTATGGTGATTCGTAAACCAAATTTAAATCTGGATGATGTTTCTTACAGCATTTGCTTTAAGAAACATCATCCAGATTTAAATTTGGTTTATGAATCACCAATCCATACATTCCACATTTTCAGCCAGCTGTTTGATATTTCAGAATTTCAGACATACCTACACGTATCTTTGGATAACATATGAAAATTGTGCACTAATATCTCCTTTCAGTACAATTTTTGATATATTGTTTCATCACATGTTAATTATTCATATTCAGCTGAATAATGTAGCAAACTATTTATATTCTGTTGAGTAATAGAGGACAGTATTTGGTTCATCACTAGTTTCAAATAGATATATAGTTTGCACATGTGAATTAAAATCTTATCCGTTGCTTCTGAAAATAAGTGTAAAGTTAATAATAATGATAATAATAATAATAATGCATGTAATATAATACTAGTGATAAAATTTAGTTATAGTAATTGTGCTAAAGTGTCATAGTTATCATTTACCTGGTTTGCCTGATGAATATAAGCAGCGTTATGCAACTACTTTCTCTAACTTGGACTGTTAGCCCTTGTCTCAGAAATATGTTGATGAACATTGATGACATCTGTACCTACCAGAATTAAGCTTTAGAAATTTTATTTTGCATCAGCAAAAATACTATTGAGCAATCAACTGTAAAGAATCATATTTAGCAGATTTCAATGTACCTAGCAATATAAGCATTTATGCTAAAGTGAATTTTTCCATTAAAACGTAGCTGTTACAACATTGAAGGTTGACGTGTATTCAGTTAACGATATCATTTATGTTGCAGGTACGAGAGGCAACCTCAAATGATGCGTGGGGTCCGTCAACAACACTGATGTCTGAGATTGCCGATCTTACATATAATGTTGTTGCATATGCAGAAGTTATGCCGATAATATGGCGTCGGCTTGAAGATAGCGGACGTAACTGGCGACACGTTTACAAATCCCTCGTGCTGCTAGACTATTTAGTGCGAACAGGCAGTGAACGTGTGGCTCGGGAATGCCGAGAGCGAGCGTGGGCCATTCAGGGCATTGCCGATTCTTTTGAGTTTGCTGAGAGTGCAGAGGGACAAGATCATGCTGCTGGTGTAAGAGAGAGAGCACGAGCTCTTACCGCACTGCTTCGCGACGACGATCGACTGCGTAATGAACGGGCAAAGGCTCTGAAGGCACGTGAAAGATTTGCACAGAACAGCTCGGCAGTGTCTGCTTCATCGTTGGGGGTTTGTGTTTCTCTGATTTTCGTCAACCAATCAAAGAAATGTTTAGCATGTGCTCAGAAACTGACAGGAAGCCTGCTTAGTCGACCGCACAGTGTCTGAAACTAAAAACTAAAAAATTAACAAAAAGAAAGTAAAATTGTTGAGCAGTCCAGAGTCCGTGAAGGAATTCCTGGGGTTGGACACCAGCAGTTTGCGGTGGGTAGCAGGGTAGAATATGTTGAAATTGCATTTGCTATACATAAATTTTAGGAATGGTATCTCTATATAATTTTTCAAAAGTCTGCGTGACCAAGGCCTGTGATTAGTCAACTGCGCAGTGGCTGGGAGAGGGCCACCGGGCCCGATGCAGCCCGGCCTAACAGCTAGAGTGCACTAAAGCATTTGTTGTCAAAATTGAGTGGAAAAACTTCAATTTTATGAAGAGTGGCAGCATAATGGCAATACATCTTAGCAAATGATGTGAGTGTGTGCTTCATTGTAGACTGGTGTATCTAAGTCTGGCACTAGAAGTTTATCACCACTTCACTCTATTTCTGCATTTGCTGATTCCAGCATTGGTGGAGGTGGCGGAGGTTACGCAGAGTGTAAGTAGCATCTGTAATGAATTTTGAGGTTAATATTTACAGTTATGACTGACTTTTCATTTGCATTGGCAACAGAAGTGTTGATGTGTACATTTAAAATAAACTGATGCATATTTGAAAACAAAGAAATGCATTGCCCACAGACAGAAGATGACTGGTGACAACTGGAATTTAATAGTGCTTGTAATTTGTTTATGGTACTATTTAGAATTATGTTGTTGAAAAACGTGACTAAGTAGAAGTGTAACTGTTTGATGCCATGACACATTTTGATCAGTTTTTTTGAAGAATAGAAATTTATTAGCATCTGGGGTATTAATTATTTCTAAGTAATTTAGGTGAATTTTAGATTGAGTATGGTATGAAACCATTTGAATTACAATCATGGAGTTATCTGCTGTCTTGTTTCATATTATAAATACAGTTTAAAAGTCACTTAAATACCAGTGCCAAAACACAGCTGTGGACAAAGTGCTCAGATAGAATAATACTTGTAACAACAGTTGGCATGATTTTGTGTCACACTCACACATATATGCACAGCTGTAATTTCACTTACTGTTATCACAGACATCTGCTTTTCCATATGTTAAAATATGAAAAGTAAGCTCAGGCCAATGATGTGTGAACTGATGTCTTGTTGTATAGTTGGATCCCCAAGTTTGTCTTCGTTGGAAGCTGCACAGTTTGCCGTTGAAGGTTAGCTGACTGCTATATGCATTTTGCTAAGAGATAGTTGGGATGAGGCATAGTTTGAGAGCTAGTGATTGTTTCTGTGACTGATACTTAAGTCCAGTTAACCATCTGATACGATATGCACACATGTAACATGCACTCAAATACTGATGAGTAACCAGGTTAGTCTACCACATGGAAGCTAATAGAAAATTACCAAAAACAGAATTAAAATTTAAACTGATAAGCATGAAAAATATATATATATATATAAACAGTTCTGTAATCTGTGGAGGAATCGGGTAGGGCTACCAGCAATCTATTGTGGGAAGATTCCAAATATTGCCTTTATGCTCTTAGCCATGTAGTAATTGAGACCCATTTGCATCATTTACAAACTATCTGCTTCTTCAGAAATTATATAATGTAACTACCATTCACTAGATGGCGTCATTGCTGACGACGCAGCGATTGCATGAATTTGTTCCTTGTTTTAGAACATAGTTATGGATATACACGGTATGGTCTTAGTAGTGTTATTTTCATGTTGGTAGGATGGATGTACTTTTATATTACCGACATCACTGTTTATCTTGTTGTTGACATTAGTCAGAAGCTTTGATGTAACTTTTGACAAGGTGGTACTGGCACGGCTCTGGAATCGGAGTTAGAATCTCTGCGACCGACATCAGCTGGTGAAGAGGAACTGCAGCTGCAGCTGGCGCTGGCAATGAGCAAAGAAGAGCATGATGAAGAGCTGAGGCGGAAAAAAGGGGATGAGGCAAAACTGCAGATGGCTTTAGATGAGAGCCGTCGGCAATCAGCAGCTGCAGCATCAATATCACCAGTACATGTTGCACAGGTTAGAGTCATCCTGCATTGCAGTTTATCTCTAATATTTAATATTCATCTAATATAACAGATTTAATATTCAGTTTTCAGTATTCTTCTCTGATTATACTGGTGTTTGCTTATGATTGATGGTACTGATGATAATGCATTTGTAAAGTGCTGAAGAGTCCTGAGATACAGAGTTGCTTGGGACTGCATGGGTGGACTTTCTTTCTTAGCACTTAGATGATTAGATCCTCCGATCCTTTGCAGAAGAGTGGACAGCAACATATCGCCATGTTATACGTTCTGCTGCTTCACAATAGCTGACCCCATGTAGTTGAAGATCCTCTTTGAACGTTGCCTGTCAAGTCTTCTTTGGTCTTCCTCTCTTTCTCTCACCCCTGCTGGAGTCCAGTCCATGGTGCAATGTGCTGGGCGCTCCTGAGATAATCAGATTATGTGCCCCATGAATTGGAATCTTCTTTCTGCCACAATGTCCTGCAGACGTTTCTGTCCTGTCCTTTGTAATACCTCCTCGTTCGTTGTCTTATCTTTACATGTGTTAACGATTGGGGTTTTTAAATGTCCCTTATGTACATTGAGACGTGGTGCAGTCTGGTGGTATAAGGTCATTGATAAACACATTACAGTGACAGTTGTATGTTGTAGCACGATATCGATCCTTTACTTGATGTACAAGATGTGGATGGTAAGAAAGCTGATCCATGGAACTCGTCATCGTCGTCACTATTGACTCAACATCTAGCTACAATGACACCAAAGTCGTCTTGGACAGAAAGTTCTTGGACAAACAGTCCAGCAGTCCTGCCACCACCGCCACCCGCAAAGATGTCTGCAGTGCATGCACCAGCTGCAGCTGTAAGAATGGACCCATGGCAGTCGTCTGTTGATTCCAGTCAACGTATGTACTTCGCAGTTGTATCCCTTCACCTGAGCATTTCCATGTATTACTGAAACAGAAAATTACTTGCATTACATTAATAATAATACTTGTTGATAAAATGATAGTGAATTTAACCAGCCTACTTTTCCAGAGTTGCTCCATGTTAGACCAGGTATCCCAAATGTCTTCCAACCTTTAGAGATTGCTGGAGCAGAATTTTTACAGGCCAGGTGCTTGCTTTTCCTGTCATTCAGTCAACAGCATCATAGCACTGTCGAGGAATAATTACAAACTGTTATCCATCAGAGTTAAGCCTGTTTCTAGAAGAGACTGATCTTCAGCTTTTTATTCTTGACTTTGATTAAGTACATGTACATTCCTCTTCGGCTATAGTTACTATGGACATTATCGTTAACTTATTTCACCCGTGCACCTTTCTCTGACCATCAACACACGTTCTATTGACTATGTAAAGTGTCCCTGCAGCATTCTGACATAGTGTCACTCTAATCTCTTTATTTTTAATAATAATAATATTTAATAAAGTACTTGCTGACAACTTTTTACATTTGGATGTAACAAGACTAAACCACTTGTATTGATACATTGCATTTGTTATTGTAGAGATGTGGGGTACTGTAACTACAATACCACTACCAGCAACTGCTAGTGACACTGGCATAAGTTCTATGTCGTCAAGTTGGCATTCTCCGGCTCATAACTACCCCAATAACAGTAACAGTATGGTTGATAATGAGTTTGATATACTTGGAACAAGATCTCGGAGTCCTATGATGATGTCTTCGACTGCATGTACAGTACCTTCTCACAACCAGATGACTGTTGGTATGTTAATGTAAAGGTTCTTTTTGCATAGTGAAGCTGTTGTGTGAAGTTGATTATTGCCTATAATATGTTCCAGTTGTTGTTGATTGTGTATTCTTCTGTTAAATAGGTCGATTTTGTGATGATACAGTATTGGCATGGTAGAAACTTTCTGCCTTTTTCAATGCCATAATTTTCTCTTTTTTTAAATAAATGATCCACACAAGTCAATAGTAGTTAGTTAGTTGGTACTAATAACTGAATTGTTGATCTAGTTGAGCATTGTTTTAAAATAAGTAATATCATGATAAATGCTACTGAAAAGGTAACGGTAAAT
>Ga0209145_1000315_pt1 | contig 10270 bp, 9 predicted proteins | sample WorMetfiPIANOSA2_FD_187396 | JGI IMG/M metagenome (GOLD analysis project Ga0209145, IMG submission 187396) | Marine gutless worms symbiont microbial communities from Max Planck institute for Marine Microbiology, Germany - Olavius filocauda... | ecosystem: Host-associated > Annelida > Digestive... | reverse complement strand
AGTTAATACAACATGAATGTGCTTTTCCTTAGTTCATTTTTTTACAATAAAAGTGTTACAGATTTCTTCCAAGCATTTCTGAAAAGTGGGGGGCTCAAAAGCAGGCGAGCCTTAAGGTATTGAAAAGTGGGGGAGGGGCTCGAGCCTAGGAGCCTAATAGGAGTTTACGCCTATGACGCTGGCATATAATTGATATGGATTTTACGCTGGCTGTTCTAACGTTTTATTGCGTAAATAGTTTGCTGTTTATCCTACTGATGCATTCCGTAATAATAATTAAATAATATACTTATCTAGCTATCTCTAAGCCTAATACGATAGGTCCATTGATCTGTAATGTTTGTAGATCAGTCATTAATCTACAAACATTACAGATCAATGGACCTATCGTATTAGGCTTAGAGATAGCTAGATAGGTATATATCAGTCCTATACAATATTATAGTTTGTCTGTTCGTGACATAAGCCTATAATGTCACACTACAATGCTCACACAGTAAAACGGGAAGGACTACGAACTTCATACTTGGTAAACAGATGGAGTACAGAGATCCACATTACCGACAAGCGCCGTAACCTGCATGGTCAAAGGTCAGGTCGCAAGGTCACGTGGTACATCTGACAGGTGTTGTTGGCCCATAAGTCCAGAAGAAAAATCCCAGAAACACCAAAATTTCAAAATTGACTGGACGGTTGCCAACGACTTGAGCAATAATGTGCACTAGTTTCGAGGTAAAAAGGTTAAAGCTAAAGGTCACCAGTCCGACTAATGCTGAGAGAGTGGAAGTGCGTCATATCTTCCGAATGGAAAGGCCTGCTAATTTCAATTGTGGTACACAGATGGAGCATGAAGATCTGCATCATAGACAAGTGCCATGACTTCCAAGGTCAAAGGTCAAAGTTGCAAGGTCACATGGTGGATTGGCCCATAAGTCGAGAAGAAAAGTCCCATAAACACCAAAATTGGAAGGATGGTTGCCTATGACTCGAGCAATAATGCACACTAGTTTCAAGGTCAAAAGGCCAAAGGTCAAGGTCACCAGGCGGATTAATACTCACACATAAACTATTTGTCTTTTAAAGCTCCGTCAAACACATGACATATTCAGTAGAAAAACTGCTTGCATAGTGACAGAATAATTTATTTTGAGACGTCAAAGTACTTACAGCATTTGTTTTTGTTTTAGAAGTTATATGGTTTAGTTGGGATGGTACCAAAAATGCCATCGTCGCTTGATGAGCCGTTGAAATTCTCGTCTTCACCAAAAGGCCTATATTTGTATGGTGGAGTTGGCTGCGGGAAGACAACATTAATGGATCTTTTTCATGATGCTTGCAGTGTATCTCGGAAGAAACGTGTTCATTTTCACGAGTTTATGCTTGATGTACACAGACGTGAGTTATGCATTATTTCATTTCATTTTATTTTGCATCACTTTGGTTTTTCATATTGTGCATGTCAATGCATAAGCTCATGTTGTAAATTATGCTTCATGCACTCGTAGCTTTGCCATTAATTTTTCACACCATTAGGCATTCGATTTAAAATTAATTAATTACATTGTTAGAAATATAATATTGCAGAATGCAGATTGGTGCAAATACTATACTGTCAAGTATGTCAGTTGTATCATATGTGTTTGTTCCTTTGGTCCGTCATCTGTCTAGTCTGAATGTCAGGTGGCCAGCTTGCTTGATGGGATCTACTCCATTTCTGACAGCTTACCAGCTTTGGTGTGTGTGTGTGTGTGTGAATGTGAATGTGGATAAGTGTGAAGCTACATGCATCGTTATCTGATCCATTGAGCTGTTTTAGACTGTGGTTGTTGCAGCATGTGAGTATTGTAATAAATCAATGTGAGTTATAGATAATGGAAAGGAAATGGAATTGAGTGAAAAATACTAATTTTGTTACACCAGCAGAAATTGAAATGGAAAATTTTTTACAAAAGGGAATGAGAACGGAAACATGGTTGGATGATGTACAGGTTGACATGAAAAGTTTTGGATTAATGCAACTGGATGTACACACAGGATATGAATAAATTGAGAAGACAGGTTAAAGGAGTTAAATAAAGGAGTTTCATACGTTAAATAGGATTACTGAAAAAGTTGTAGTTAAATGTCCATGAAATTTTGGGGAGGGTAGGCTTTGGATAAGGAACATTCTATTATATTTTGGGACTGATCCACTTGTACTAATTCGGCTAATTCGGTAAACGTGGACAATGCTGTGAAAGTGGTTGTGTTTGACTGTTGTGTTTAGGGATTCACGAAGTTAAATTGGCAATGAATGTGAAGAACTTTAATCTGAATCGTGCACAGCCGTATGACCCAATCACTCCAGTAGCACGTGATATTGGCAATGATATAACTCTGCTTTGTTTCGATGAATTTCAGGTGAAAATACACAGATGTATTATGTAGTTACATTATTAAGTTATAATATTTTCAGTGGCAATATGATGTTAATATGTACGTTGCTTATACATGCTCCATTGTCTGTCATTCCATAGCACATCAAATGATGGCATATGACTTTTAAAGTTCACAGTACTTCTACACTGGTGTACCTCAGCCATCACATTAGAAGGCATGATTATGTGTGGAGCTTAATAATTATGTTCACTGACTGTTCCACTACTGTTCCAGCCATACATCAATACGACTTCATCCGTAATAGACTAGTTTTCATCATGTTGCACCTTCCATCTCAATAAGACATTTTTGAATGCCTCTATTTAACAGTTTTAAAATCTCGGCTCATACTTTTCTTTGACCTGGCCTTTTCCCACTAACATTAACAAGCAAGTTTTGACCTACAGTGTTTTAGAAGTACACTGATGATAATGACAATTATAATTATAATTACTATAGGTGACGGATATAGCAGATGCTATGATTTTGAAGCGCTTGTTCTCCAACATGTGGCGTAACGGAGTTGTCATTGTTGCTACATCTAATCGACGACCAGATGGTTAGCAGGATTGTCTGCTTATAATCTTGTTTTGTTTAAATAGTTATTAATTCATTTCTCTGTCAGTGTTTATTTGATGGCCGTGTGTTACAGTTGAGATTTCTTACATACATAAGAGTAATACATACATACACACGTAAAGAGCATTTTAGTGACCATTTTCCAAATGAACCAGGTGAGCCACATGACTGGTATTATGTAACAGTAGTAAATTGCAAAGCATACAGTTGAAGTCTCATTACAACATTGATCAATTCTGCTGTGAGCCGTCAACAAATTATATATTTACTATACTGTTGGAACACTGTCTAAACTAGAAAGTACTCACAGAGTGCAAACCTCCAGCAGCGCTGTTCATTCATCCTCAACTTTTTCAGTTCTTCTTTGATGCCTAAAATGTGCCATTTCTCTCAATGACAGAAGGGTGGAAAAATTGATTCAGATCCAGATGCAGATCAGTCCAAAAATCTAACCAAATGTTCTTTATCTGAAGCCTACTATTCCCCAAAAAATTCATGAACATTCACCTGCAACGTTTTGGGTAATCCTATTTCTGTGTAAAAATGGATGCTGGAAAAGTGGAAAAATTGATCCGGATCAGTGCCGTAATGTAACTGATTGGTCCTTGGCTGAGGGTCTATCATTCAACAGAATTTGGTTCTAATCCAGACCTGGATGCCGAAATCTAACCAAATATTCCTTATCTGAAGGTCTATCTCTCCCTAAAATTTCATGAACATTCATCCACAAGTTTCTGAGTAATCTATTGAATGTCTAAAACGCCATGTCTCTCCATGTTTAAGAAATGGAAAAATATATCCTGAATCCAGGCCTGGATCTGGATCTGTCCCAAAATCTAATCGATTGGTCCTTGGTCAAAGTTCTTTCATGCCACAAAATTTGTTTATATTATTAATAATTATAACAATAAAAGTGAGCACACTACAGTTAAACTGTATAAGACATTAGATAGTGTTATGTAAGATAGCATCATGTGTCTGATTGTCATTTTTACAGATTTGTATAAGAACGGTCTACAGCGAGTGAATTTTGTTCCATTTATACCAATGTTAAAGGTATTGCAACATTGCTAATTACCGACAGGAAGCGCAAAGCGCTAACCTGCCGGTATTGTTTTTACTCATGGGCCGATTTTTGGGTTTTTTGCTCCACTGGGGCGACATGTTACACCAATGAAGGTGAAATTTGGCAGGGAGGAGTGGCCCTGCCAAATTTCACCTTGATCGGCTCAGGGGTGTGGGTTTACGGCCCCAAAACTTTAGAAATTTGGAATTTACCAATATAATTGCTCCTATGGGCGGGTCCCTTGTGATTCTTACAAAATTTACAGAGTATGCACGTCCTCAGTCTACATAACTCTGCCAAATTTGGCTGCTTCAGCTCGATAAATGACAAAATTATAAACAATTTACCTTGATAGGGGCATTTTTAACCAAATTTTCAATGACCACTAGCAGCTAAACTATTGATGGGACCCAAAAAAGTTTGGGTGGTGAAATGATGGCACGGGCCACCTCTATCATCATGCAAAATTTGGTGTGAGAGTACAAAGTGTGATTTTTCACTTTTACTGGCAGGGCGCATACCTGCCGGTATTGTGTTTACTCACGGGCTGATTTTTCGGTTTTTCACCCCGCAGGGGTGACACATTGCACCGATCAAGGTGAAATTTGGCAGGGAGGAGCGGATGGTCCGCTTCTCCCTGCCAGTAGCCAGTATACACTTAATTGACTAAAAGTATGCACACTGTTTAAGCATGAGAGCTGGCCTCAATGCTGACGGTAGCTAGAAGCCTAGTTGATGCTATGATTGCCTCAAATGTCAATGTCAATCATGAATTTATATAGCGCAGAGTCATGACGCATCTCTACTGCGCTGTGTACTCAGTGGTAACATCGAAATAAGTTCATCTTCAACAGTTATCAGAAACGATCGCTGCTGAGCGTAGAGTCAAGGGTCATAGAGACTGTCCATTAGTGACGCAATCACAAAACTATTTAAGTAAGTATTAGGGTCATTTTTGTTTCTTTATAACTGTATAGTAGACATGGCTTGGTGGTTATGATAATGAGCTCCCACCTGAGCAACTTGTGTTTGGTTTCTGTGGAGACATGACATGTGCAGTCACTGATTGCACATGGGTGAAGTGTCAGGCCAGAAGTAGTGCTGCAGTGCTCCAAAAAAATCTTACCTCAAAAGTGGTCTAGTACAAGAGCGCTCGAACAAGGGAAGTGCATGTTCATTAAAAAGCATTTTATTGGTATTACATTATGAAGAGTGATTGTGTTTCAGTTGAACTGCAAGACTGTCAACCTCGACTCTATAGATTACCGACGTATTGCGACTCCAGCGGAAGGAAACACATACTTTGTGTTAGTTACACTACAGTGATATGTATAACACAGCATAATGTTGTTTTTAGAGTGATTTGTACCTCGTAACTCGTGTGCTGTGATGTTTTTATTTAATACTAACTGAAATCATTAATATCCAACTGAAAACAAAGATGGCTTATGCCTGTACAGAAGCACTGATGAAAATGAAACAAGAACAGTTACTTTTTGTCGAGACTGTGTTTCAAAAGACTTGACCCTTGCTATATTTAATGTTAATAAGCTTATGTACAATGAACTACAATAGAACAGTGACTCATTTGCAAGATCTGGTAAAAAAAGGGGACCAAGTGAAGTTGTTTCCATGGTAACCACATTAGATGCTAGCTTACTGTAAATGAAAGGATAGTTTGAATGAAGAAGGTTGCATGCTGGCTACATTTCCTATAAATGTCTAAATATATATCCTCATGAATACATATTTCATTAGAATTACTGTACACTGTATGATTTACACTAACTGCCTGGCTTTTATGGGGAACAGTACGAGCTTCAAAACTGTTGAATTCACTTACATTATTATTTATTTACAAGGGAAAAAAGGTAGTGGAAGACCAAGAACTATGTTCTTGGATTGGTTGTTGAAGACGGAGGAAGACAAGATCAGTTTTGATGAACTAAAGATGTTGGCACAAGACAGATCAAGATGGTGTCAGTGAAGATGGAAACCTGCCATTGGGCAGAATACTACAGCATTATTTGGCTAACTGCATGAGTTAGTTATACAACATTGTACATTTCTTTGTGTAACTGGTACCATAATGTCCATGAAGTATGATGAAGTCCTGTCCTGTTATACTAACATCAGAATCAGAAAGTAAATGTTTAATGTGCAATCAAAAACCGACAGGAAGTCAGTTTAGTCTACTGCACGAACCAAACTAAAAGGTTAATGGAAAAACGAGAAAACCATTGAGCAGTCCAGTGTCTATGGTCTATAACCTTCATTGCTTCAACACTGTTGGTTTGGTTTGACATCTGGTCTGGAAAAAAGTGTGTTCCAGTAATACATAAGTGGAGATCTTTTGGTTGGCACAGAAAAATAGGTAGGTTAAATGAATGCCGAGAGTGAGTTTGGATGTTTGATGGAAATTTATGTGATTAAGAGCACTTGACTCATTCATTGCCATACATCTTTTATCATTTGTTAATTATCTGAACAAAGGCATTATAATACTCCATAATTGTTTGTCTGTTAGCTGTAGTACTTGCGATGCTAAGTATGAGATGGATCACATTTATGAAGATCTGGTCAGCCGAGCCACTGTTGGTAAGTTACCATGTTCACTATAGAATTAGCAATACGGGCGTAAATTTGTATGTAAACATTTGCCGTGTCTATTTTTGTTTTTTGTACACTGTAAATTGCTAACATTATAGCAAGATTAATGTCATGTTTTCATACAGTTTGTGATCAGTGCCAGTGATGCATGTTGTGTCGGCTTACAGTGGAAGGCGTTCGACATATAGAAGTTCTGGGACGCACGTTGACGTTTGAGAAAACATGCGGCCGCATCCTTGATGTTCATTTCACTGAACTTTGTACCAAGGTTACACTTGATGCCCGTTTTGTGTGTTTTACACATCTGACAAGACTCTCTAATACTCAAATCCTTTCACAGTTCAGCAGCATGCACAGCATGTCAGTTGAAATGTGAAAGCCAAACGAGATAAGAATGTTGTTGTTCCCTGTAGTTAAATATTGATTTTGATGGTTAAATATTTGATACATAACTCTAATACAATAGCAGTTAATCTGTTCAGCTGACTGGCAAGTTGGCTGGAAGAGTTTGTTGACTACACTGAAATATTGAAATATTTGTTAATCCACATCAGCTACCGTATGTCTGATATTTTAATAACACTGAATGGCTGTCATTACGCTGATGTAATGTTAACTCTCTACTAGCTCTATATTAGTAAGCAAGTAAGGATGTTTATTAATGTGACAAATGCATATTTAAATACAGTATAAGTATAGTTTGATGTGTTTGTTAATTAGCCACTGGCAGCAGCTGACTATCTGGAAATAAGTAAGAACTTTGACATTATACTTCTTCGTGACATACCACAGATGTCTTTGGACAACCGATCTATAACGAGGAGATTTATCACTTTGATTGACACGCTGTATGATCAGAAGGTAATAATATTGCAACAGATGATTTGTTTTGTGGTTGGTTTTCCTGATGATTTTACCATTTGATTTTACTTAGCTTAGTCTAGAAGTTATCTTGACGGATGATGCTTCTATTAGAAAATAAAATAGTACAAGAAGGATGGCTATCGCCAACAGAACGTGCATCAGTTTCTGGCCCAGAGCACTTGTCAATAAAATGCAAATAAAAATTAGTGCGTGGAACTTTGAAACTGCTGTGCGGCAATTATTTTCCAGCTGTGCGGCCACGCAGCCACACAGCTTAGAGGGAATGTTGATACTGACGCACGTTAAAAATGAGAAAAATGCAGAGATGGAAGTTAAAATAAAAGAAAAAGTATATACTATCTATGTGCATATTTAATAAGATTACTATTACTACACCCTGTTCCAAAAAAAGGTGCCACTAAACTCATGGCAGTAACTTCGTCAATTTTCAACCGATTTTCAAAGTTCTTTCACCACTCGAAAGAGAAGGAAATTTCCAATAAATGTGTATATTATTTCCCACCACACCTTAAGTATGTTGCCTTTGGGAAATTTGTCATAAAATTGCCAAATAAAATTAAAACTCGCATCATATTTGTAAAAAAAATTAAAGTTTCATTCATATGGCTGAATGGATATTGTTATTATCACAACAGTGTTGCTCAAATTGTCCAACATTTGCTCGCATATGCGCGAAGATGCCCACGCCACTCGTCAATTGCATTGTGAATGACTCTCTGGTCCATTCCATGCCAAACGTGCAAGCAGCTTTTTACGATTTTTAACTGCTTGGACACCTATCATTAATCGACAAAACTATATAAAGACGATAAATTCAAAGTTTGCTTGCGGCTTTATCTTCCGGTAACTGTGGAAACTTAACTGGTTCATGTGACATTTTTTGTTTGCACTTTCTTCCAGATTTGCGACAATTTTAAAAATTTTAATTTTCAAGGTAGTGTGGCAACATTGTTAAGGTGTGGTGGAAATAATACACGAATTTATTGGAAATTTCTTTCTCTTTCAGTGCATGGTGAAAAAAATTTGAAAATCGACTAAGATTTGACGAAGTTGCCCCATGAGTTAAATGGCACCCTTTTTATCGCGCGTCAGCACACTGACGCGCGATATTGATGTAGCAATTCTGTCTGTCCGTCAGTCCATCCGTCCGTCCGTCCGTCTGTCCGTGACACGCTCGTATTGTATGAAAACGGCTAAACATGTCGTCATAGTTTTTTCACCATACGGTAGCTCAATCATTCTTGTTTTACCAGTATCAAACATCACATCTTCAAATTCCGACGGGGTCACCCCAGGCGGGGGCGCTAAATACAGGTGCTGGGGTATAAAAATTTTGCGATTTTCTACCAATAAGTCGCTATTATCTCGCAAAAGATACACGATATCGCTATAGTCACTATAAGGCGAATAGGAAACCGTACCCATGCTTTCAAATGGTACTACTTTCAATGACCTTGAGTGACCCTTAACCTAGATTTGATGGTCACGGTGTAATATTTTTGCCTATACACTGTGAACCATAAAAATGTGGCAGAACATCATAACTCTGGAAAATCTTTATGGATTTTCATAATTTTTGCACTGTTGTAAACAGGAGGAAACGTTTAACACATACATTATAAAAATGTCCACCTCACCTAATTAACGTACTTACGCTACCTAGTGAAAATGAAAACATCACATTTCATACATTTCATAGAATAGGAAACCGCACCTAAACTTTTGAATGGTACCACTTTCAGTCTTTCAGTCACATGAGTCATTTCATCATCATCATCATTTAAGCCAGATTTCAAGGTCATGGTATTATTATTAGTGTTTATGCAGCTGACGCGCGATCTGTTTGCGATAGCTAAGTTCTTGTTTGGAACAAAGTTTAGTTCGCATCTCTCATAAATTTGAGACTGCGTTTGTCCATCCCTCCGTTGTCTATCTGGCTTGTATGCTAACTACTCTTGGTAGTAATCTCCGAGATGCAAGTGATAGTGGCCAGTGTCCAGTGGGACTGTCCAGTCTGCACTGTGGTCAGTCAGCGAGTGGTCAGTGTGGCGATGGACATTGTCTTTGTGTGCGTGCGGTCGGTGCGCTTCAGTTGGCTGTTCGTGCCGTATCGTTTCACGCGCTGATAGACCAGATAATTCAGTTAGAGAACTGATCGCATCGAGTCAGTGCTGCCCCCTGGTGAGTGGCTTTGTGCAAACTCCTTATCCGCGTCGCTTTTAACTTTGTTAATTTAACCCCTTTCAGCTACACGTGCACTGGTGCATACTGCTTTTACAGTTGCCACGCGATCACAGTGGCAATAGGGTTTATATTTCACTAAAAATTCGTTTACATGTCTTGAATAACGCTATGACTAATTGACTATAATTGCCTGCTGGCCCTTTCATCATCATCATCATCATTCTGGAGATTTATAGTGCGCCTATTAGTTACATTTGCGGCCATAGGTGCAGTACAAACGTCATACATACATACAAACATCAACAAACATTAACGAACATTAAAAGCAAGGCTAAAATAATGAGTTTTTAAAATCTTTCTGAAACTGTTTGACGGCGAGACATGACGGATGTGGCTGGGCAGAGCGTTCCACGCGGACGGACCAGCGTGAGAGAACGCACGCTCACCGAACTTGGTTTTGAGTCGCGGAAGTTGATAGTCTGCCGTTGAAGAGGACCGTAGACCAGAGCGTGACTGTCTAGCAGTTAC
>Ga0209145_1000314_pt1 | contig 10273 bp, 4 predicted proteins | sample WorMetfiPIANOSA2_FD_187396 | JGI IMG/M metagenome (GOLD analysis project Ga0209145, IMG submission 187396) | Marine gutless worms symbiont microbial communities from Max Planck institute for Marine Microbiology, Germany - Olavius filocauda... | ecosystem: Host-associated > Annelida > Digestive... | reverse complement strand
CCTTTACGGACACTGGACTGCTCAATGGCTTTCTTTTTAGTTTTTCCATTAACCTTTTAGTTTGGTTCGTGCACTAGACTAAACTGACTTCCAGTTGGTTTTTGATTGCACGTTAAACATTTACATTCTGATTCTGATTCTGATTCTGATTGTGTCTACAGTTTAACATTGCCAGATAAAACATATTCATTGGCAGAGGTTTGAACTCTACGAGTGCTTTCTAGTTATTAACTATAATTTTGCGGAACATTTCTGTTCTTTAACCGCATATTGTAAAAACGTCGGTGTGCTCGATGGCATTGATATGGCTGCTGCGAGAACAGCATCGACATCCTCTCTTCTTCCTGTGACCAACTAGCCGACCGAAGCGCTGCAGTGTAGATGGTCGGCCGTAAAGCGTCGTGCAGTAATTCCCGGCGTCTAGACGGCGTATCGGCAGATCGATGACAATAAAACGAAAATTAATACCGCACTTAACGCGTAACGCTATAAGACTGTAATAGGGCGGATCGTGGCCACTGCCAGTGTCAGTCCCATGACGCTCCGACCCGAGCGTTGCTAACTGATGAGGTCAAGTGGTCAGTAGCTGCAGCATTGATTTGGTCGATAATAAAATGTAGCTCGCAGAAATGCAATCATATCATATCACTGAACCAGGAGCTGTGATTGGTCTGTGTGAATAGTGTGACAGCTAGCAGCAGCAACGACGGTAATAATTTTACTATAATTCTGTCGACTGAACAGCTGAGACCTTATGCTGTTAGAAGAGTGAATTTGACCGGCAGTCAGTACTGACTGACCAGCTAAACACTGATAGCCTCATTATTAGATGCTCCATGGCGACTGTAAGCTGCTGAAGGATCTTATCAATGTAGTAGCAATGCTTTTACACTTTGTGACCCTGTGACCTTGACCTTTGACCTTTTGATTTCTAAATAAGTTCACGGGTTACCTGATAATCCTGCCAATTTTAGACTTCCTAGGCGTTTCCGTTGTTAGGTCGAGGCAGACGGACGGACGAACGGACGGACAGACGTCGCCTGTCGTTTTATAATGACCTACAGAAGTCGGGCATAATAAGTTAAGTTGTTAAGTTTGGTCTGTCGTTTTACCAAATCCTTCATTGACGAACTGTACTGTCGACTCGTAAAATTTCCTTTACTGTCGTTTAATGCTGTTGATAGTCAAAATGTACCGACGTTTACAAGTACATTTGGCTCTGCTTCATTTGTCACCGTCTTAAACTAATTTTGATATTTTATTTGATTGTATTACCTTATTATTTCATAAGATTGTAGAATAAATCAGTCAACGAAAAAAGATAAACGAAACAGACTGATTATAATGGAGAATAGTAAAACAAGACATGTGTGCTCTTAGTACGTGGACGGAGCTGTAGTATCGGGTATTAAAAAGACGCGTGTAAGGCACCGCGAGCGGTGAATCTGATGACGATGATGGTGATATACGGGCAGATGTCGAGCCACCTGCATGAACTGTTGCTTGAAATGCACGCGTCGTACCAGTCGCAATGGAATTAGCAACAGCGACAATATCCACGTGTCGCTTTCGGTCGACGAACGTTCCTATAAACTGTTTATCTTGAAAACAACGACAACGTGCTTTGCAATGAAATGCAAACACACTGCTTCAAAATGAGCATGCACTCGGATGTAAATTAAAGAACTTAATTTTTTTTACCTCGATAAAATTTTGCCCCTCCCTTCCGGCAGAAAACAGTAATGCTGGTGATGCTGCAACTTTTTCTCCCAATGTCAAAGCGGCCCCGTTGATCGTTTGGACCTCCCGCATTGCAGAGTCTGCGGGGATGGGTGGTAGTTGTGCCACTGAGATTTATTGTAAGCATATCGATAGCAGATCTTGTCATTTTATTGTCAATAAGACAAGTGATGCAATATCCAAGCGAGCGTATGTATGAGTCACATGGTGTCGGCTGTTCGTTACTTATAACTAGAGGCTGGGCACTCGATAGAGTGCATAACTCACGCTGGCCACTCCTAACCATAACCTAACCCTAATTTTGACCTTTGACCTTTTGACCTAATATTAATTGGTGAGCGAGGACTCATGATGGACTATCCTTGTAGCAAGTTTGGTGATAGCAATTTCAGCCGTTTTAGTTATATCATGTGGACAAACACACGCACAAAGAATCACATACAGACGCCGCTAAACGCTTTACTCACGCGACCGTCGTCGGCGTGAGTAGAGTAATTACGTCACTGGCATCTCTTCTTGGTCATTGTAGTAGTGATAATTACTTAGACCACTATATAAAAAATTTTGATCATTATGATTGCTATACAGCTCTTCAGTGTGTGCAGGTATAATGCGACGCGACAAAAAGTTTTTGTTCAGTAAGACTACACTACTACAGTTTTTAATCACATCATAACAAAACCCTATTGATTGACTGAACGTTGTCAGAAATTTCGCACACACATTAATTGTGACATTAAGATATTAAGCACTCGTCAACAGTCAAACAGCTCCATATGTCATTAAAAGAAATTAACCACGTTGAAATACAGTGACATGTAGAGAAGTCATGCCGCTATCTCGATATTTATAATCATCATTATATGCCTCAATGAAGATATTAGCATTAAAATAGAAGAAGAAGAAAACGATGAATAACTTAACCAAAAATACTTAACAGATGCAACATTCGGTTATTTTACTGCATAATCATCAGTAGTATAACAAGTTGTGGGGCCGTAGCAGGTGCGGCCGACACGGTATTCCCCGCCCACTGCAATAACCCAACTTCACAGGCCTTTATAGTTGGCCATGGGAGTTGATAGCGCATGCTTCAACTGCATACCAAGTTTGAAGTACGTAGGTGACATACTTTCGGTTTAAGCATTAATCGGGCTGGTACTTTTTAACACCATTCTATTTCTATCTTCAGTTTTTCCGACGAATACTCGATCGATCTCATTCTCCCATTGACTCATACATGGTAAATTTCATACCCGTCACTCTCTGGGTTCCCGTAACTAATTTAAGTAAATAAAACTCGCTTACTCAAGGAGAATCGATAATCGCATTATTTCCCGTTGTGTGGACAACCTTCCTACCAATTTTCGTGTTTCTGAGGCTTAGTTTTCGACTAATGGGCCAACAACTGTCATACGCATCACGTGACCTTGCAACCTTTGACCTTTGACCTTGGAGGTCGTAGCTCTTCTCTGTGATACGGGTCTTTGTTCTCCATCTGTCTCCCAATTTGGAAGTGCATATCATCATCATAATCATCATCATCATCATCATATCCGTTTAATTGTGGGTGTCAAACGCAACCATACAAGATAGGCCTTTCCATTCAGAAGATATGACGCACTTCCGGTCTCAGCATTAGTCGACCCAGTGACCTTGACCTTTGACTTTTGATCTTGAAACTACTGCGCATTATTGCTCGTGGGGTGGGCAACCGTTCTACCAATTTTGGTGTTTATAGAACATTTAACACTTGATTTATGGGCATCACGTGACCTTGCGACCTTGAGCTTTGATCTTGGAGGTCATGCGCTTGTCGGCGATACGTTTCTTCATATTCCATCGGTGTACCAAGTTTGAAGTTCGTAGGCCTTCCAGTTCGGAAAATATTACGCACTTCTGGTCTCATCATTAGTCGACCTGGTGACCTTGACCTTTGACCTTTGACCTTGAAATTGGTGAGCATTATTGCCCGTGAGGTGGACAACCCTGCTACCAATTTTAGTGTTTATAGGACATTTCGTTCTAGACTTATCGGCCAACACCTGTCAGATGCGTCACGTGACCTTGCGACTTTGAGCTATGACCTTGGAGGTCACGGCGCTTGTTGGCGATGCGGGTCTTCGTGCTTCGTATGTATACCAAGTTTGAAGTTCGTAGGCCTTTCCATTCGGAAGATATTGGGCATTTACTGTATGAGCATTAATCGGCCTGGTGACCTTGACCTTTGACATTTTGACCACTAAGTAGGTTCACGGGTTACTTATGTGATGGACTTCCATCCTACCAAATTTGGGCTTCCTGGGTCTTTCTGTTCTCGAGTTAGGTCGAGGCACGCGACAGACGGACAGACGGACACCGGCGCTCAGTTTATAATGCCCCCTTCCTTAGGGGGCGGGGCATAATAATAAGAGAGTTTTACGCAAACATCACGTTATGCAAAGTAGCCGTATTTTAGTATTGATCTTTTAGTGCGTGACGGAGCGATAACTTTGTGGAAATTTCGACTCGGCGGACGAACAGCAAGAATAGAAAGCAGCGAATGTATGTGTAAACGTTGTTGACTGGATGCGGTGGCTGGCTATTTGCTCCTCAATTCCTCTGACAACGATCATTCATTCGTTGACCGTGCGCTCCAGTTAGCAGCCTATTCTCGATATTGGATCTGTCCAAAAACAAGTGGCGTTAAGGACAAAGTGCTGTTAAATATTAAACGGTCGTAAAAGGACCGTATACCAGCTTGACCTGCAAGTGCCCGCACAGACCACCAGAGACGTAAGGCCTAGGTTATTGCGCGATAAACAACTTTGGACAGATCAATGCTTTGTGACGAGTCATCTGTTTTAAAATCAACATTGTCTGTTGAGAGTAAAATGTAGATACCAAATTTGTTTTATCATTTATCCTTCAGTTCTTGCTATGTGAGATGAGTTCATTGTATTTTGTTCACTGCTATTAAGTTATACGTGTCACTTTATGCCCCTCACCAAATACTGCATGCTGGGTCGACACGAGTGCAGGACCCGAGAAATAGCCAAATGTTTCTCTAGAAAACGCCGCCTTTGGCGTAAGTTTAAACTAAATCCCTATGACAGTCTCAACAGAACCAACTACAGCGATTTTGTACAAAAGCTGCGCACTTGCGTTCAGAAGCAAGAAGTTATTCTTGAATTCTTGAAGAGCGCATTCTCGTCGCCAATGACTTAGGCGCCAGTGTAAAGTGTGGCCCAACCCGACCCGTTCTAACCTGAATCCAACTCTGATATAAGCTTACACAATAGCTTCACAGTTTACTATTTGCAAAGTCAGCTGATAATTTATTATTTTGTTTTATAAATGAGACTATTTTGTTATTTTTGTTTTTATTTTGTCATTATGTCGTTATTGTTTGGTCTGTAAGAAATTTGTGGTGTTTGCCTTGTCCCGGAGAATCCACATTGCAACATAAACTCTACAGGGAAGGAACAGAAACGGAGAAAAAGAATTAAAAACAGCCTAAACTAATAGCATTGAGTCTTGTAGCACTAATAGCTACAACTGAACAGAGTGTACATGGCAGATTATGTTGACACAGCGGAAGAGAAGCCGCTGTCATGTTTTTCGTCCAGATGCTCGGTGGGAGTACTTACATTGACTACGCTGCTGGTGGTGGTGGACGCCTGGCTGAACTCAGTACACAGTCGACTGTAAATGAAGAAAAGAACTCGCGCGACCAAGCGCTTAAGTGGAAAAAGCGGAACATCAATTAAAAATGCAGGACAGTCGTTTATGGAAAGCGAAAAAATACTTATGCATTGAATTGTTTTTCTCCTAGCTACTGCAGCTACTGTTCAGGCCATTTATGTAAATGTGCCAGTTACGTAATTGAAAAAAAAATATCCGACATTTATTTTACAGACATTGGCATATATCTCGATAATAATGTTTTATTTCAAGATGCTTTCTTTGACCTTGCATGTTGCATCTTTTTGTCCCGTGTTTTCCGTTTCTGCGTTTGTCTTCTGCCGCACACAGCATCCGTCTCCACTCGGAGTGCGACTGATTAAGCTCGACCACTGCGATCTATGTACGCTACATGCTGCAGCAGCAGCTTGCCACCGTCAATCGTCGTTAGACGTGTACTCTCTTGACTTACACGTATACTCATTCAGATGCACTCTTGCTGCCGCACCAGCAGTGGTGTTGTCCGATTCGAAATTGAAATTTGAACCGATTTGATTATATTCGTTTGCCAATCTATTCGAACTGATTCGATTTAAAAATTGAAGTTTGATTCGGTTTCTTGCAAGCGTTGATTTTTTTGACAGATAGATAGCATCATATAGCATCATTTTAACATTATTCTGTTCTCTTATTTTGTGACATTTGCTACTGACAGCCTTAATATTTTGTGTCCTTAAAGTGCTCATTAGCAAGGAAGGACCTATTCGTACATATTATGTTCGCAGCCGCAATATAATATACCGTGTCCCAAAAAAAGGGTGCCACTAAACTCATGGCAGTAACTTTGTCAAATCTTAACCAATTTAAAAAATTCTTTTACTGCTAGAAAGAGAAGGAAATTTCCAATAAAACAGATTATTAATTCCCATCATACCTTAAGTATGTTGCCACATTGCCTTTGGAAATTCAAAAGTTCATATTTATCGTAAAATTGCAAAATGAAATTAAAACTCGTATCATATTTGTCAAAAAAGTTTTATTAATATGTCTGAACGGATATTATTATTATTATTATTATTATTATTATTATCATCACAATAGTTGCTCGGTGTCCAACGCTTGCTCATACACATGCGCGAAGACGCCCACGCCACTCGTCAATGCTGCGTTGTCAATGACGCTCTGGTCCATTCCATGCCAAGCGTGCAGTAAACGCTGCTATCACTTTTTATGATTTTATCTGCTTGAACGCCTATCATTAATCAACAAAACTATAAAGCTGGTAAATTCAAAGTTTGCTCATGGAAAAGTGGTAAGTAGGTTTACGGGTTACTTGTCGATAACTATGGAAACTCAACTGGTTCATATGACATTTTTTGTTTGCATCGCATGTTGTCCACTAATCCACCATACACATGAACAAAACAAAAATTAATCAAATCGAAAATTCACATGCGCGAACGGAATCGAATTGAGTCGAAATTATTTCCATGAATCGAACAACTCTAATCAGCAGCAGCAGCAGCAGCAGCAGCAGTGGTAGCAGCATCACGCTGCTGCTTCCGTCGTCAATTACTAACGCCGCATTACTGTTGGATCTTCACGATGATACACTGTATCATCAACTTGTGTGATAATGTGATAACATACAACATGAAAGAGTCTATTACAAGCTACTTATTAATAAAAATATAGCCAAAGGTACGACGAAAGCCACTTAGTTCATGAAACATGTTATTTTTGCGGGAGGAATTATTGCAAAAAAATGATTAAACAGCCAAGAAAGACTGAATAACTCAGAAACAGACTTCCGTTTGATGTCAGCCATAGAGACGGAGCACAGATACCAGAATTTGATATTGATTTAAGCGCAGATTTACAATACAAGATGTGTCTTCATATAAGTCAAATCATTTCTGACTTTGATCGAAGGCTGATTGTTCGGTTGGTTGTCCAACTGATGTTTATAATTTCATGTGTCCAGTCAAGCGAGAAAACGCACCGTCAGCGTCGCTAATCAAGACGACATCGCCTATGCCTTATCAATGATGCATTGTCACGAATTTCACTAAAAGCTTCGCCGACTGAGCAGCCTTTATCCGGTTTGCGGTGCACATGGACATAGTCCGGTGGGTGACGACGTCTGACTTGATTACAGCCTCAGGACGGATGGTTTAGCGGTCGCGATACTGATGTAGGCGTAGCGACGACGCTGCGAGCGGCCGCAAGCGACACCGGTTTCGGAATCAGCTGACGTCGAGAATGAGCCAGACATCGTCCCGTCGTTGTGTGCAGTCTGCACGATCCCATTCATCGTAGTCCAGCTGTCATGCACACTCAGTCCAGCTGGCCGCCTTCACTCGTCCGCTCTCCATTCACGCCTCGTTCTTTCCGTCTTTCGATCCACCGCTTCCGTTTCCCTTCTGATTACGACACTCGTCACACCGTCACACCAAAATGCAGCCTTCTTTCTGTTCTCTCAAACACTGTACAGTTCCGCAGTGAAATGAGAACTGTGGCATTCTCAATGCTTCCGTAATCACCACGAATTTACTTTGTCGATGTTTTATGCTGTGTAAGTTGTAGATTATTACGCTTACCACTTTGCCTTTCGGATGCAGTAGACATAATTAGTGCGTTAAATATAGTAACAATCGCAACTGCTTTGTATTCTTATTTTAAACTGAAAGTAATTACCACTCTGCCAAATGCACGCCGTAAAACAGTAAAAATATCGTTTGTATTTGATCTGAAAATTTACAGAGAGTTGTATCCACGTGAACGTGATGATGATATGAATTCAACATTAGTTGTTTCGTTTACAGAGTCAGGGAAATGAACAATGCGTTCTCATAAAGTCTACAGCCGTTCAACGTTGCCGGGTCTCCAGCCAAGCCAGCAGCAACATGACCGTCACGGTCATCATCATCAACGTCACCCCGTCACGTCATCTCGACGTAAGACGTCGTCACCGGAGCTGTTGCGAGCGTCGTCGCAACCCATGTCAACGTCATCGTCGCTAGCTGCCCGACGCCGGTCGTCGCCCGGTAAGTCTTCGCTGAAGATGAAGTCGATCGGGCGATCGCGGCCCCTACCACCGCTCGAGCCGCTCAAGGCAGGACACCGCATTGACCCGCAGGAGCGCATTTTCCTCGAGGCAACTGAGCATGGAGACAAGCACACCGTACAACGCTGTTTGCAAGGACCGCAACCAGTTAACGTAAACTGCACCAACATCCTAGGTCGTTCCGCCATACAGGTAATGAGCAACACCTGCTGTATATCTTGCATAAATCACCTCCACTTAACTCGCTTTATTTTCGTAACATGAAGAAATGAGAAAGTTTGTATGCCAAGTTTCGGCATGGATCTCGTACTAGCCACAATCCTCGAGGCAGCGAGTGTTGTATATCCAATTAGCTAGTATGTGATCGACTTTAGCCAATGAACAAATAAATGATGATGATGATGATGATGATAAAGAATGTAACACGCAAGGTTAAAGACATTGTAGCATCACGCAGTGTGTTGTCTACTGCATAAATGGGCAGCGACAGTGCCATATTACAGGCCAAATGGTGTGGAATGCAGAGCCTGCAGGAGAGCCAGGAAAGTCTCTGATTGGTTGGTTGGCGATTTTCTTATTAATGGAATGTGTGCCGTCTCACGGCAATTATCCACTAAATCGGTTCACTTCGTCACCCGGCCACAATCAATAGTTGCAAAAATTTTCCACTACCACTGACGTCCGTCGAACCGATTTTGGCTCATTCTGTCATCAACTGCTTAGCACTACCAGACCGCCAGTGGTTCTCCAGTTATCAGAACGATTCTCACTGTGCCCGTGAGTTCTGTCTGCTTTTGCCGACACTTCACTCCAATGCACTGAACAAGACTTAGTATGTCTCTCGTTCTATACCATCTGTCCACCGAGTTGGTTTGACACAAGTCACTTTCGACATGATCCACCCTCGGTTGACGTCCGTCGTACTTTTCTGACTGTTCTCAGGAGAAAGTCGAAAATGTCGTTTCATCTGGAGCGTCAGTCTTCGATGATCGATCGCGTAGGTACAACGCTGCGGCCATGTCACGAAATGTTTAGGGCACAGAAGTGCCGGGCATCCATTCATTTCTTCTTGTAGTGCAACATGCGAGGAAGATGCGTATCAGTAGCGTAAAGACATAAGTCGAGAGACGTAGACAATGTATTTAGTATTTTATTTTGAAGCTATAACTCAAGACCAGGCACATAGCCAAGCCAGACAACGCCGATTGGGAGGCGGACAATTTTTTAAATACAATAGTTACTGGTAAGCATTATCACCGCAATCACGGACGGCGCCAGCGTTTAAGAATGACGTACAAAAATACTGCGAGCATTTTGGAGGTACATTACATTAGTTACACTGAGGTCAAGAAAAATTTGTCAAATAAATGTGTTGTGGTAAGAAGTCAGTTTAGGGGCAGTTGCTCGCCTTGCTCCGTCCTAGCTACGTACCTGCTCAACACTTGCAGGCAAACACTGAGTCCTTGTCCTTCACCTTGTTGTACCGGCATCGCATCACGCGTGCACTGCTAATACGATAATCACTAACCAGCCGTTGGGCTTTTAGCCCTTCCCCGCCCATTGTCAGCTTCTTAGTCTGCTCGCCATACAATATTGCACCCAACTGCAACCCATGGCCGTTGTCCAATCATGCAACACACACACGCACGCACGCACGCACACACACACACACACACACACACACACACACTAATCATAATGCTAACTGGTTTTAAGAGATGCCTGAAGACATGTCTTTTTATGCTTGTTTTCATCCCGCTTGATTGACTCCTCCAGCGCCTCTGTACCTTCGCTTATGGCGTT
>Ga0209145_1000313_pt1 | contig 10280 bp, 10 predicted proteins | sample WorMetfiPIANOSA2_FD_187396 | JGI IMG/M metagenome (GOLD analysis project Ga0209145, IMG submission 187396) | Marine gutless worms symbiont microbial communities from Max Planck institute for Marine Microbiology, Germany - Olavius filocauda... | ecosystem: Host-associated > Annelida > Digestive... | reverse complement strand
AGTTTATACCGCCTACCGCGCTTTATAAATTGTCCGACTTACATTACATTACATTACATTAACCGACTAGGCCAGTATACCAGCAGTCCTGGTCGCAGGGCGTACGTACTGTTACGCATAACTCGCCATTTCTTCCCTAGCAGTGGCCAAGACCACCGCCAGTACTCATTGCACCTACCCACAGAGTGATGACAAGGCTGAGTAGGCCTGGGTGGTTTGGTTAAACACCGAGATGGTATAGCCGCGAATGGTCACCCATCCCAGTACTAACCGTGCCGGGCGTAGAGCAACTACGTTGATCGAGACCAACGCGTTATCACTAAGCCAAACAGCCACCACAAACTCAACCACTATTAGCATATTTCCACATGAGCATCTCATTTCTCACCTGGTCAAACAGTCGAAGTGGTTTTGATCGAATGGTGACCGAAGTGTCGAATCCCAAGCCAGAAAGAAAGCCGGCAATTTCTAGCGAAACATCTGCCAAGTGTCAAGACAGCATAACTAACAAGACATACAATTCCTCCACAACAATAACTTCAATGCACATCGGAAGACAACAGAATGAGCTCACCTCACCTCATCTATACTATTTAACTGTCACATGTAGCAGAAAATTCTGATCATAAGAAAATTCTTTTTTTAAGAATTTCTACATACACTTTTTATATATAGACTGTCACAATGACTTTATGTACAAATGAGGAGATGCTGAGCATTGATGGTACAATCAAGCAATTTTGCCAACTAAGGTCATATGTCCTGCAAAGAGTGTTATCAGAGAGTGCAGCAAAATCCAAACATCACTCAAAATCCAAGAACAAACATTAACCGGTTCAATACAATAAAAATTTAAAATCCAACCATCACTATTTATTTCAGGCCATCAATGAAACATCATAAATATGAAAGAAAAAATGCTTTGCAATAATAACTTAATAATTTGCTAATAATCACGTAAATGCATGACAAAATAAGCAATAGTAAAGGATACAGCTGGCACCAATGCACAATCTACAATTAAACAATCAATCAAATAACCAGTCAATCACAAATATTTGTTCATGTATGTGCATCAAATACACATAAACCTACAGTGTAGTTACAAAAACATAGCAATAGAATAAACCATGTATAAAATGCTAGAAACTGGATGCTAGATGTTACAGTATGCAAGTCAGCAATGGCACTATTTTGTAGACCACATATGACTTCCTATTAGCATTCCACAGTAACTCATACAGTTTCCAAGATAGCACAGCATAACAGTGGGAAAATGTGAGTTTTACATACGAAACGTAAACGTCTACCTGATCTATCAGATAAAAGTGGCCCTGTTCAAAGCTGTTCAACAAAATGTTAAGCCAATTTGAATCAGCGTGACAAAAAGACAGACGGACAGAATTGCCGATATGCATGCTAATGAGCACTAAAACTCAATAATGCATGTATGCACTGTACACACACAGAGACACATACGCACAGTCAGACACATACAAACTTTAAAGCTGGTTACTCACGTTTTTCCTGGTGGCTTCTTCATCCAGAAAATGTCATCACTTGATATCGCATATTCAAGAGCGCCTGGTATCTACACAAGCTCAACAGATTAACACACAAAGATGCAACAGAAAGTGCTACAAATTCCCAAACATTGCTTTGGAAAACATTCTTTTGCAGTAAATTCATAAAATAGCATGTTTGCTTCAAATGATCGAGAGAATAAAGTTTAAGTACGTCATTTGACATGTTAAATTCCACTCAAATGTAGTTGCAGTCAGCTAATTATCTGGCACCAACCAAACTAAACATTTGGTGCCACTGTACTGAGTGATTCTCACCATGTTACAACACTTATAAATTGTCGTATTTTTTTAAAACTATTATTATTATGCAATGTGGAAAACCCAAATTGTTAAACCTAGCCAAACAAATATACACTAAAAAATAAATCAAGCCAATTAAACATATGATTAACATTAACATTCTGCACATTATAATTCCACATAAAACAATAATAATAGGACGCCTCTGTGTACTCTCCTACTTGAAGTCAGGCATTCTCACATGTAATATTGCACCGTTTCTGCAGGATAAGAGCAATTTAGGTTAAGTGCCTTTTTGGGTGACCGGATATAACCCCTAGGTCAGAATTCCCCGTTCAGTGGCAAGGCCGGATAAAACCCACAGAATCACACATCGCCGACTTGAAAGCTAAATTTCAGGATTGGAGGACGTAAACTCCCCGGACATAACCCCCTGGTTCAGAACCTCGCTCTTAGGGGGACTGAACCGGGGAGTTATGTCCGGGAGGGTTTACGTCCGCCAATCCTGAAATTTAGCTCGCAGAACCACCTTTCCTGTAACAGAAAATGACATCGTACATTGTGTTCTAATTCTAAAGGGGGTAATGTCCTGGTGGTTTTGTCCGGCCTTGCCACTGACAGGGGGTTCTAACCCAGGAGGTTATGTCTGATGGGTTTATGACTGCCAGCCACCTTTTTGACACCATCATACAGGTCTCAGCAGTAACTGAACACCAGTTGCCAGTCCACTGCCAACAACTGAACCAAGGCTGCTACTAAATGTTCACAATAATTAAAAATAATGAATAAAGGCCTTATTAATAACGGTCAAGACAATGTGTCCCACCGTCATGCTATTAACCAATCTCTATGTAGTTTCTCCAAACTGTCTTCCTTACTTAATGCACATCAGAGAAATAAAACTGACAACATGAAACACTACAGTGGCTAAACAACTGCCAGTAGGCCGACATTTTCACCACATGCACGTCAAATGGAATGGCGCAATTGCAGCCCGTTACCTGGGTTTTCAGTTACATTACTTTAACATAACTGATTGAAACCAATGCAAAATGCCACCCTTTATGGAACGGAATGCGGTGCAACAAATGAAATATTTTGTGTTCTGTATAAATTATGCATTACTGACATGTTGTTTACTAAATGATGTAGCTACAATACAGTTCAATTTAAAATTCTGACAAATAAACGAACAAAAGAACTAAGAACCTCAGTTGGATATTTTGGCCTCATTCCTGTGGCAATGACAATGTTGTCGGTGGTCAGAATTTCCTACAAAATAAAACTAACACATTGTAGGGACCCGAAAAAGTTAACAAACATACATGCAAATTAAAAACTAGAAGGTATTCATAGAGTTTGAACCCATGCCATACTGCTGTTAAACCATAACCATAACCTTTGACCTTTCAACCCAAAACCATATCACTTCCAGGATATCCCAAGATCATTCCCTACACCAAGTTCGTTTTTGAGTTATGCTCCGACTATTAATGTGAATAATGCATTTATTGATCCTGTGACCTTGACCTTTCAACCCCAAATCGACATCACTTCTAGTATATCCCAAGGTCATTCTCTATACCAAGTTAGACAAATAAACAAACAGCCAGACAGAAAGACATACAGACAGACAGATTCAAAAATCCTACCCAGTACCCATGCCGACCGACAAAGTTGGCATGATAACTACATATGATACTGAGAAACCTCATTTGTTATCACATGCTCACAAAAAGAAATCGTCAGAAAGACAACAAAATAACATACCTGCTGGCCGGATGCTAGGGTGGCCACAACTGTTTTTGGATCTTTAATAAAACCTTTGGCATTTATATAATCCACTTTTCTGCAACACAAATGCACATACACACATTTAACAGCAACATCAAGGATCAATAACATTGGATGAGGTTCACGTTCCACTAAGATTAAATGCTGAACTTAACATTTAAGTCTAGTCTAGAATCTCAGCTCAGTTGATACTTAAGACTACTAAGCCTAAGCCTAAGACTAAGCCTTTTGACTTAGACCTTAGACATAAAGATGAGTCTTAATTTTAGACTTTGACAAAACTTATATTCACAAACGGAGAAGAATAACGTCAGAACAAACATGAACTGACTTGTCCCGAAGCTGCACGCGATGACCCCAGTTCAGTGACTTCACATGATTTCTAACAGCCCCGCTCATAAATTCCCTACAATGTCGACACAAACACACAAATTAGCATCGTACACTTCTTAAGCTCATTCAAAGATTTGAAATCAGAATTGTTAATTGGTTACCGTATGTAGCAATATAACAACACTAGCTGAAATTTTAACTGTAACCGCATAACATCACATCTTCATCATAACTAATAAGTTCTTACAGTTCTGTTTGCCAAATCCACATTAAGGTGAACAATACTGTTTTACTTTGCAAACCTCAGTAATATTGATTTAAACTGCGTTTAATTAATACCTTTAATACCTTTAAAATTAGTCTTCTCTGGCGTCATTATACTCATAACATCAACATTGTAGCTAAGTTGAGTAGCTACTGTATGCAGCGACTTCACATTACACATTACTATACATATATGAATAAGAAAAATCACAAAAAAGTCACAAAATACTGTAACGTGTAAAAATACCACAAGGGTCGGTCCAAACCTTTGCCAAGGAACATGTTTCAGTTTGCAACGTTCAACTGGTATACAACATTAAAATCAGGCTCGTTACTAAAATCATCAGCATTATACTGCTGATATTTACAATACGCAAAACAGTGCTACTTGACTACTGTTTGCTAGTACTGCTGACTCCTAGCAAACAGAAGTCCAGTAGCACTGTTTCACAACATTCCTGGATCTGGATCAGAATGCAGATCAACCCCAAAAACCAAAGGATTCTTTGTCTCAATGCCTACCCTCTGAAAAAAATTCCACAAAATTCATCTGCAACTTTTTGAGTAATCTTGTTAAGAGACAAACAGGCGTGAAAACATTTACATTTAAATTTTTTATCAGTCAAATTGTAGAAAGTCATGCTCGGCTACAGTTCATTGCATAGCTGAGAATATAAAAGAATGAATGACGGTGCTGACCAGCTGTTGCTTGGTGTATCAAGAACGTCCCAGCCGTATTGCTTGGCATCGCGGACTGCATGACCCAACAGTGCAGCCTGGTGCATCAGCTTCTTTGGAATGCATCCGACGTTTACGCACGTCCCACCAAGACCCCATTTTGTTCCTGAGCAAAAGATATGCCAATTCCAACTGTATAGGATACTGATATGCCGTGGTTGTCGTTTGTCGGTTTTTTGTTATGCTGCACCCGGAACCTGCATCTGGAACCTCCTAAGTAGGACAGTTCTCAAAAGCTACTCTTTGGCAGTATTAAAATCTCGGCAAAAAACTTTTCTGTTTAACCTGACCTTTATCCACTAATAGGATTAACTAACATAAAACATAAAACATGTAAAAACAGAACAAGTAACAAATTAACTGTAACAAAATAATTCAATCAAGAACAGTTTCAAGTTATTTGCAAAGTTCGAAAAAATAACACAGCAGTCTAGTTTACAACAATTTCATCACTGAAACTGTTCTTGTCTTAAATTTAGAGTACGGTATTAAAGTTACTCACCACGTGGAGATGGATTCACGAAATCCAGAACGACAACATTCTTACCAAAACTTGCAGCTGAAACATCAAACAATACATTACACTCACGATATTAGGGTGGAATGAGAAGCATTTACTTTGCAAAAATCTATCTTTGTTAACATCTTTAATTATTGTTATTAATATCTTAGTTCTTTAGTGTGATAACATCACAGTATTGTGGCTAAAACAATATACATGTACAACAATATACAATGTTAATGTTATAACTTCAAGTTTGGTATAAATGGTAAAACATGCATTTTTAAACACGAAAAATCACCTACATGTACAGCACCAAACAACAATGTCAATGATAATTACAAATGGTGGAACCTAAAAATGTAATGAAATATAAATTAGAAGGCACAGATAAGAGTTCGAACTCATGCCGTATTGCTGTTGTCAGTTAAATGTTATCAGATAGCATATAGCTCGACAAAGCTGCAAATGACTGGTGATGCCACCTGGCGAATGTCGATGAAGCATGGTTGTAGTGTGAAAAATGCATTTGACCATTTGACTTTGAGCTTTCAATCCCATAACCATGTCACTTCTAGGATATCCCAAGATCATACCCAATGCCAAGTTTGAGCACTTTGAAATCGTTCGTTTTTTTGAGTCATGCTCCAGACAAACAAACAAACAAACATACACACAGACGGACTCAAACATTCTACCCATGCTGACCTACCGAGGTCGGCGTCAGTAATAAATTGAAACTTAATGGCACTAATCCTGCAGTATGCTTCTAAGTTTTGCAGTTGTAATCAATCATATTCACCTTCTTTTGAGCATGACAAGCCACCAGACCCACCACCGATGACTACCAGATCATAGTGTTTTTTGCCATCTGCTTCTACAACTTCAAACACAATACTGCATCTACTCAACACATGGCACAAGAAAATTACGTACCAAGCCTATATTCAACACCAAATATTTTATAGCAAGCAAACTGAAGACTAGCTCGCACTACTACGGACTGGTGGCAGATCAACTCCAGCAGCAACCATGGCACCCACCTAGTCAACAGGCCAGCAGTGTCTGCTTAAATGGTCTACAATGCTACACAACACACTGGCCACACTGGTACAAAATTTAAGCCAGAAATGTTAAACCTTAAATCTAGTATTAGGATTAGATGTCAACTATTGGTTTTAAGACATCTATACTGTCTATTTCTTCACTTAAATGAAACATTTCACCAATATGCCTATTCAGTAACTCTAAAAGTTGATTATACATATTAATGCAAAACAATGCAAAGGATTGAGAAAAGTGCTCATTGTGCTGTAATTAACTTTCCACACAAATTAACGATAAATTAATTATTAATATCTATTATAATATAATACGTGACCTATACAAAATATGTTTCAAGAGCAACTAGTGGAAGAAATCAGCTTTCAGTCACTTGCAAAATGCATTAATAAGGATTGAAAATTGAGGTTTGAAGATGGTGTAACTGGCCGCCAGTCTCATGTTGCATAATATAGCTTAACTAAGCACAATGTTACAATGTATACAGCAAATGCAATGTATAGAATGGAAAATAAAAATAAACCTTGTGCCTGATACTCTACAAAATAAAGCCCCAGTGACTTGACTAAAATATAAATAAGGTAATGCCTAAAAGCCTGCTCAACTCAGCAAATTCCCATTGCCGATCCTAATTTATTCACATGTTTATTCACATGTCATGCATGAGTTAAATAAGGTAGCAATTAGTAAAACTATGGCATGATAACTGAACAGTGCAGTTGAAGGCAGCCTTCATTCAGAAAGCTAGCTACATCCGTTCAGCCGTTCTGAAGCAGTTCACAAATGTAATGGGTAGATAGAATTGTCTAAAAATAGAATGCACTTCCACGTAATGCATGGTTTAGAAAATGCAGTGTCTCAGGTGCCCTAGCCATCATAGCTCCAGTCACCTGTGATTGGTTGATGTATTCACTGACAATCACAGTGTATATTTGAAGTATCACTGTACTGTACAGTACCCCACCCAAACCACATGTTTCACTCCATGGTCTGCTATCTGCTCATTCAGTACAGAGCGACAATGATATCATGTGCGGTTAGTATGTTTGGCCCACCTCGACCACACTTACCCCAAAACTCACTTATACGAATATACATACTCGATGTACACTTCTTTTATGGTGTTACGATTTAACGCATAAATTTCTGGGCTATCGTTTAGAAACCGTGACCGCCGCAGAACTAAGACTGGCACTAACCATAACCATGACCCTAACCGATACAGGATTCGCTGTCCTGACCCTATTGCTAGGAATAGGATACACGAGGCGCTCTCCTGACCCTAGGACACAAGAGGCGCTGTCCTGACCCTATTGCTAGGATATAGGAGGCGCTAGCGGCGGGACGCTGCAAACGTGGGTCCCGGTTTCTAAACCATAGCCAATTTCTGTATTCCAGCATTAGGACCAGGACCAGTGTCCTGCATCGATTAGGGTTAGGGTTACTGTCAGTTTGTCATTCGGTTTACTGCTTTTAAATTAATTACGAGTAACGACTGTAGTGGTGAATTAGTGCGCCATTTTCGCTGCTGGCACTGTAGACTATTCGCCTCGGGTGCCGGTTTGTCAACGCGTAGTCTTGAGCGATAATACAGGTGTTAAGTGCCAGCAGCGTACACAGCAAACAACATCAAGTTGGTGTGCTTCAAACATTACCTGTCGAAAATGAGCGTGATAACCGATGGTAAGCCTTTCGAACTGCTGCAAATGATAAATTAAGCGACGACGTGTTAGCACTTTTCAACAGTAAACATTTCGCCATAACGTAAACAACGGAATAATAACGAAGTAACAGGTGGTCACTACCATGGTTTGCAACAACGAATAAAACGATGCGAATTTCTTTCTGCGACCTAGGCTGTATTTCAGTTTTATGTTAGTTTTTTCTTTAGTTTCTGGTCTCGTGCAGTAAGCTGGTTATCTATCATGTTTTGAGCACATATTAAATATATTTTCTTGATTGACTGAACAGAGAAACGAAGCTGACGAGTGACAAATAACGATTATGACGAAGCTTATAAGTATCTGCGCCAATTTCACAACTCGGATTAGAAAAGCTCAGACTATGCATAATGATAATTCTGATAAATTGGAAATACAGTGAGAGGCCTAATCAGAGCCGTTAGACGCAATATGGATCCTTCATAAGTTCATGCAAAATAGGCCCAATCGAATCAATAGACCTACTTCAAGTTATTAAGTTTTGTCGTATAACAAAACCATTCAATCATTCAATCGCCATGCTTGGAATAAGCAGTAAGTATAAAAGCGAAATATAACAATAAATTACCATCCATCACTTCATGCGCTGATGTTCACGCGACATGGCGACAGAGACAATGACGTCATATAAGAAAATCGAATGATAGATTCACATCGTTTTCGAAATAGGCTAAGCATGCTTTTTACTTTTAGGACTTCTTGCTTCTAGTCTATTAGACAGTCACATATAGCCTAGCCAAATATTATGTATGTGACAGTATGTCTAACCTATTCCTAAGTTATCCGCTTGCGCTTGTGCTTAAAGCTGCGCAGTAAAAGGGCGGTATGGGGTAGGCTATAGCTTCAAATAAGCTTATGGTGCTGCTGTTTACAGCAAATGTAGCCTAAGAACTTATAGTTATGAGAATGTAATGTTACGGTATTTTTGCTAACAATAATATATTATGTACTGCTTATTTCAAGTTTTCAGTATATTTTATAAGTATGTATAACGCGCTGTTCAACACTCAACGCGTCGGTTTGTTTGCTGTGAGCACTGAGCAATGTTTAACGCGTCTCCTGCGCGTTGCTCGCAGTACCAGCGCGCAGGCCAAATACTCAGTGCGTCAGTTTGTAGACCAGCGCGCTGCGTTGTTCTCCAGCGCGTTGGCTTCGTACTCCGCTGGATCTGATTGCTTTCTTGCTACAGCACTATCACTGTATACATTGTTAGACCGATTAAACAATACGTAGCCATAAAGGCAGCACAAATCAACATTAAAAACTATGGTAATGCAATTGCAATGATACAGTATCTTTGCTAACAAAAAAAACATATTTTATACTGGTACTTCTTATTGCTGGTTTTCTGCTGCGTATAGGCTATATAACGCGCTGTTTAACGCAGTGTATTGGTCTCCAGCGCGATGCTCGCAGTATCAGCGCGCAGGCCAGATATTCAGCGCGTCATTTATGTGCTGCCTTAAACCGCGTTTACACCAGGACACATGTTGCCGGATACAAGTATACACTTGTCACCGTCGACATGTATCTTGTATCGGTAACAAAATTGTCGCCAGTTTGTCGCCCGTCTGTTGCTCGATACAAAGGGATTACAAGTCGACCGTGACATAAATGAATAGTAATTATGTCGCCGAGATACAGTCCACATGTATCCCGGACGAGCAACTTGTATCCGGCTACATGTGTCCGTCGACAAATATGTATCCGGATACAAGTTGCTCGTCCGGGATACATGTTTCGGGGCAACATGTGTGCTGGTGTAAACGCGGCATTGTGGCTACGTATTATATTGTTTAATCGGTCTAACAATACGTAATGCAGGTCCCCTGCGCGGCAAATGTTTGCGTCAGTTATTTTTCTGTTAATGTCGGCCATAGGACCGGCCGCTACAATATGGCCGTCTCAGCAAGTTCGAATTCTATAGCTACCCCTTGAGTAGTTATGATAAATTTTGATGCTGAAACTTGTGATCTTGCCCTATGGGGCCATCCACATATTATATAACAAAAAATGTCAATTTTTAACACCCCCCTACCC
>Ga0209145_1000312_pt1 | contig 10294 bp, 6 predicted proteins | sample WorMetfiPIANOSA2_FD_187396 | JGI IMG/M metagenome (GOLD analysis project Ga0209145, IMG submission 187396) | Marine gutless worms symbiont microbial communities from Max Planck institute for Marine Microbiology, Germany - Olavius filocauda... | ecosystem: Host-associated > Annelida > Digestive... | reverse complement strand
GACGAGGACCTTATTTACAGTTTTAATTATTAAACACACACACACGTTTATTGTCGTTCTGGCAGCCAGAGAGGCTGGATTAAAATAAATGCAATTTTAAATAATACAATAAAATAATTATACAATGTAAAAATCCTAGAGATTATTACAGGAGTACAGTGTATATCTTGCCATGACTGAACAAATCACTTATAAACTTGTAAAACTGCAACAAACGACAACGTATCACGTGAAGCCTTGCGCAACTCTACCCCGGTATAAATAGGCGGCGTTAACACTGGGCTATATAGGGTGGGGGCAAGTGCCCCTTGTACCCAGCTGCTGAGTTCATTATTCACCGGCCCCATGTTTCGTGTTTGCCAACTGCCGGTCTAGTCCGTTCGACGCAAACTCGTCGAAAAATAAAACCATTTGTAATCAACTTCAACACTGCGGTATTGCCGAGGTCGTGTCGCTGCGGCGCTCGCTGCGAAGCTACCGCGGCTGGCCGCTCGTCTCTGCCGGCGTTGACGTATGGGGCGGGACGATATTATTAGAAAGGTCTAACGGTGCTGCCCTCTTCCGGCGTGAAAGTTACGTCGCGGGGCTTCTAAACACGTTCAGCACTATCGGCGAGTCTGTTTATACCTTCGCACGATCGTTTTTTCACTTTCTCAAAGCCGATATGTAACTCATACCACAATGTAGCCCAGTGAATTAGCTTCCGTGGATGAATGTTTGTGACATGTTTTGAAGGAGTTGGCCTTCGGACAATGAACGGCGTTGGCGCAGTTTGAACTCTATGAGTGCTTTCTAGTTGTGATTCTGTTTTATAGCAGTCGACTCGATATCTGTTTCTTACTGTGAATTTGTGACATTCGTAGTCTACAGTTATCTAAAGTTATAGAAAAGCTGATTTATCATTTATCTGAATAAGGATAATTAATTCATCTAACCGGACAAAGTCATGATTCAATTGCCTCTCCTTTCCCTCAGTTTGGTCACTTATGCCTTTTGGTAAAATTCGCCCATGACTTGCAACCGCTTGCAACAATCAAAGCAAGAAAATGTAAGCACAGAGAAAAAGAAAAGATGCGTAAACCAAACAGAGAGGTTATCGACATGGCAAAAACTGTTGAACTATAGCAAAACTGCTATAATGTTGTATTCACTTCCCACAGTATCATAGCCTAAAGCCCGATTTCCACTACCCAAGTTGACGCTTGACGGCCTGAGTTGACCGGTAATGGAAACCGGGCCTAACTTTGTATAATGATTATCTGTGTGCCCTTATTTCCGAGTGATAAATTTAATGGCGACCCTACTGCGAAGACGACTCGTGTTTCTTCACAACCGTTTTCGACTTCAAAGAAATACGGCGCACGCACTGAAACATCAAATGAACGGCCAGGTCGATTTATATGAGAGGTTTATATTCACGTACGTGCCGCGGTCCACGATTCAAAAGCCGGCAACAGGGCGCATCTTCGTTCATCGGCAATAAACACCTGCCTACGTCCTCTCGACCAACTTTACCCATAACACTTTATGGGCCGTGCTACGGCTCGACTATCTCGCTGTCGTGAAACAGCCCACACAGCTGGCGATAAGTTGCACATATTTCGCTTTCATTCAGAAAACCAGTATCAGGACAAAATAGTCAGACTGACCGGACAACTGGGCAGAATTCAGCAGAATCGTCCAAACTAAGTTTGCAAGTATTTGTATCCAGATTCCAGATGTAAAAAACGATTCACTGCTGCTCGAAACATAGGCCTAGCCGTCAAGAATCTGTTCGATTCTGGTCTGTGTCAAAGAGATCATGAGATTTTTGCACTGCGTAACATGCCTTATACAAAGTTGTAAATAAGTAAACAATTAAGTACGTAAAATAGAACTTATAACACGCTATAGCACGGGCCAAAACGTAAACATTCTGCGATGCAAATTGTCGCGTTAAACACGCACGTGTATGCGACCGTACGTATACAATGTGAAACGATTGAAAGGTTAGATTTCATTTCATTTCATTTTTCATTTTTCATTTCACTAAAACTGTAAAAACAGTTGACAAACTGCAACTGAGAACAATTGAGAACAGATGACAAAGAACGCAACGAACGCCGTCAATGTTGACGCGTAAACAACGAATTTATCGCCGCTAGTTTTTATTGTCAGCGCTTATCAGTCTGTTATCGCTCTTTTGTGATTCCTGGAACCTGATGCCAACAACGTACTACACCTTGGCCAGTGAATGACTGCTTAAGCCGTGTATTCACAAGTGTACGATATATGCGACTGCGAGGGTTTACGATGGACTACGAGCTGGCCACTATAGTTTTCTATGATTTCTCTGCAATCTGCCTATGCGATTATCTTACGAACAGACGCTAACACTGACTGGACGGCAGCAGACTATTGCAGAATGAGAGGACGACGGCGTGGTTCGGCAGTCGGCACGGTACTTGAAGTTGAAGGTTTGCCAACGTCCACCTGAGCTATATATCTGTCCTTGCCGCCACTTCCGTCCAAAGTGAAGTATTTTGGTATTTCCTGGGACAACTAGGCAGTGTTTCAATTGCGTTCTGATTACTGTTTAACACGAATAAATGCTAATGCTAATACATCCGCGTAACCGCGTTAAGCCGTGACCACTGGTTACAAGTATTATATACGATTCTTGCATCTTTGCAGTACGACGGTCTATGCGGATTATACACCGGGGTCAAAAAACGAGACACTATACTCTTGTCCATAGCTTCGCCAAATATTGACCGATTTTCAATTTTTTCACCGTTAGACTCAGCAAGAAACTTGCAATAAAGTGATCATTAAAGATTCCACCACACCTCAAATGTGTCGCTACACTACCTTGTGAAATATTAGAATTCAAAAATCGCTCTAATCAGTCAGTCACTGATCGTGTCAGTCGACGTGTCAAAATTAGGTTACATCAGTTTAATATTCGTCGATCCCGAGCCTATTATCGTGACGTGCTGCGGTCACAACAATTGCTGCCTGCCATATATCAGGTCTCTGGCGAGCTCTTAATCGTCCAACAAGACAGTGCCCCAGCACGCAGGACATGCGAGACGATCAACCTCCTTCAGCGCCAGACTCCTGCATTCATCTCGCCAGATTTATGTCGCCTAACAATCCCGATCACAACCCAGTTGACTACCAAATCTGGTGCATTAGCGAGTCTAGACAAAAGTGAATAGGATGTGGACGATTTGAGGAAGCGTCTGATTGATGTTTGGACTGGTAATCAACAAAACGTTATTTACGATGCCATTATGTGGCAGAGGCGTCTCCATACCTGCATTAAGTCCATAGGAGGACATTTTGAATACTCACTGTGACTCGTTAAACAGCAAAAACTTTTGCTAGTTTAGTTAACTTTGTTAAAATTTAGGCCTATCATTAATCAACGCGTAATAAAAGAAGAGACTTTACTGCGCGTGGCGTGCTATAACAATCGTTTCAGATTGTCTAGTTTTCGACATTCATATTTCACAAGGTAGTGTAGCGACACATTTGAGGTGTGGTGGAATCTTTAATGATTGCTTTATTGCAAGTTTCTTGCTGAGTCTAATGGTGGAAGAATTTTGAAAATCGGTCAATATTTGGCGAAGCTATGGACAAGAGTATAATGTCTCGTTTTTTTGACTCACAGTGTATAAGGGCCTGCGAGTTTGCTGCAATTTGGCTAAACATTACATAGGTTCATAATGTCTTCGTAATGAATCCGCATATTTGTGAACCACGGCTTTAATACGCCAATAATTCTGCAATTTTCCTGCACGTGGTTGCCGACTTCAAAGTATTATCGAAATGTCTCATTCAACAAATACTCTAACTATACCATTGCGTCCCACAATCTCTCCGGCAACCAGGCTATGACTGATTCCCAAACCTGGGATGCCCGTCTGTCGGTCATCTCCTTTTATCATAGGCAGTACACGGCGGCCCTACAGTTGACCGCCGTCGTCGAATCCCGTACAGGCGCACGCCCGACTTCATGCTCTGCGAAATATCATGTCGAAATCATTCGATTCGCAGTCGATAGATTTGCAAATCGACATCGCTGTGTGTCGACGGTCTATCCGCGACTCAGTCGATAAACAGCCGACCACACACACAGTAGGCACTAGGCCTACCCGCACAGCCGTGGATTATCCGCAAGCATACACCGCATTTAATTTAGGATCCAACTGCAACAGAACAGCTTCAGTTTTCACGCGTAACGGTAATACTATGCTGTCAAGGGATGACAGTTTATTATAGGCCTAACAAAAACAAGTCTTCATCTTCTCAGTCGCAGACGGTAGGCCTACTCATTTACCGATCCGTAGAATGAAAGGCGAATGTGGTCTAAAAACGACAACGATGAATAAACAGTATATCATCAACTCTTCTGACCATCAAACGAACCCAAGGTTGCAACGTAACAACGATGACATGCGGCTCCCGACCGAGTGTCGCTCAGTTATTAATTTTTCACGCTATAACTTTTTGTACTGATTGATGCATTTTGCCTATGTATGCGTATATTTAACGAAATATTACCATAAATCTGCTATTACTGCTGAAATGCCAATAGATTACGCATGTCAACTGGTGCCAGAAAGTAAACGTAGAATTCTGTATTCGGTGCCAAACCATTGTATTAATCAAGGCATTAGTAGTACACAAGCACAGAACGCGTGTACACGATACGTTGTACATGGTTTGATGCGCCTACAGCGCTGAAGTTCAGAAAAACGGTGCATGATGGTCCAATGTCGACTTAGCGGCCACACTAGAAAACGATTAACACAGATTCTTGGCCCACTCAACGCAGTATTTTTCTTTCTTTCATTCGCGTATTTTCTTTATTTTCCAAATTAACGTGCTTATTGCTTATCATAATCAGTGAAAGAAGTAAGATATGAGGCGGATGTATTCGGAGAATTTAGGCCTACCTATACGTACTACATATTAATTAATACATTATTTGCCAATTACCAATTTATTTAACGACGTTATAATTTCACTTATACTTTAAGACATTGTGGTCTGCTGCTGGTCTTTGCTTGTTTGGTATGGTGGCGCACTGCAAATGTATTGTATTGTATTTCCAACTTCCATACACTGCACCTGCGGCAATCGTTCGGTTCGCTGAGGTCACTGGAGCTGTGGCTATCGGAAGTTGTGAACAGGTGCGCGAAGCGTCAGCGCGTCAGAGGTCAATTCAATTTTTCTCTCGCTGCCGGGTTGCCATGCATCAAAACCCTGTGGTAGGTCTTCACTACAACTCTGCAATACCGGTATAATCATATCACTTTCGTGCTCTTCCTTTTCTTCCATGCTGTATTTCATTTCCGTCTTATCCATCCACCTATACGTCTATAACGGTCCCGACAATTGCTATACTATTTTTGCGGCGTAAGGACTAAAACATTATTGGTCTCAATATCGAAATTTCATCGGCTATTCAACTGATGCGGCTCATCACTAAAATAATATGAATGAATGCATGAATGAATGAATGAATGTATATATTTCTTGTGATAAAAAACCGGATGAAAACCAGTTTAGTCATATACACACGTGAACTAAAAGAAGATAACGGAAGAAAAACTAAAACTAAACACTGAGCAGTACGCAAACGTTGGGTACACCGACGAAAATGAGCAAGGCTGGGTATGTCCTACAGGCGTATCTTATTTTATTTCGTGCTAATGCAAAGCGGTACAGTATAAATACACACAAGCAGGCCCTATAGTCATACCTCTGCCGAAAACAGGAGGTAACGTTTTCACTTTGGTGGTTTGTCTGTTTGTCTGTCTGTCAACAAGATTACTCAAAAAGTTGTGGATGAATGTTCATGATTTTGAAAGGGTAGGAAAGTATGTACAGGCAGGCAGTGGTGGGTCTAGAGACACGGTATGCGGTCTAATGAGTGTTCTAGTTCACGATGCGTCGACGATCATCCCGCAGGCCGCAAATACCGAGTCAGTTACGCACACCGCAAGCGGCTGCATAGCAGCAGAACTTTCTCCATAAGCCGTGTTCGATATGTTTACTTTCTTCATCAGTACACACCATCAGACGATGTATTACTGTACAGTCGCGTAAATATTGATAACACCCTGAGCTATACACTATGCCACATACACGTTCGCAAGACGCTTTTGCAAAGCAGTGTGCGTATACGCATTAACGCATGTAACTCTTCATACGAGTATGATGTTCAATAATCCACAAATGCAGCAGTGCAAACGTTTAAGATTCGAATCGGTTAAGATTTGGCAGATATATCGCCAAAAGCAAACAGTAAACTGCCATTTTTTTATCGACCACCGACACCGTGCACCTATTCATCGTTTTTTTCACGTCTATCTGTTATGAATTAGTTCGTATTCACAGGACATAATTAAATATCGCCTGAACTGCGTACATTTACAAAAAAAGAGAAAAATTCCGGTTAACAACTCGACAGCTTAGTTAGTTGATTTAGAATTCTGCCACACTCAGTGATACTGCTTTTCAACTCAAGATATCAAGTTATTAAACACGTCACATAGTCACACGGTCAAAGCAACTCGTCACAGTGTCACGCAGTCATAACAGCGCATACAGACTACAGTCAAATCGTCACTGCATTAAGCCCGGTTTCCACTAGCCGAGTTGACGGCCCAAGTTGATGGATGACCGGTTTCCATAATGGTCGCCCTTCTGCTTTGTGCAGATTCAATCGCAGCAGTTTTTAAAGGGATCACGTGACCCAGGCCCTGCTCCCTTAGGTACTAATTGCTCATCCGTTAGCTACTTACCGCGTTGCAACTATTTGTGAAATTACAAGTGTTTTACCCGATCGAAATATATGCAGGCGGTCCCAAAATTGAAAAATTCGACCCTTGGACCTAATCACGCCCCTTTTGGAGACATTTGTCACTTGTGAGATGGGACTTGCCAAGATCTATGCATATACCAAATTTGAAGTTTCTAGCTTCACCCGTTCCGAAGATATGGCATAGATGCGTTAATGGCTGGATGCGCGAGGGGGTGTGCCCAAACTCGGGCGTGGATCTCCGTCGTTTTTACCGGAGCCCCACCAAATCTTGCATCAATATAGTAGAATGGTCAATGCTTCACGCTAATGTTTTAGATTTCCGATATGTCTTTGCATTATCGAACTACGGTGCGATTTGGCACGAAAAATGGTGCAAATTTTGGGTTTTTCGGTCCACGTTCGTTTTAGGGGGCACTTTGAAAAAATCGGTATAGCAAAGGTTCTGTTGAATACTAAGTCACGTCGTGTGGAAAAGTTTCGGGGATGTCGGTTTTCCGACGTGTGAGAAACTGTGGCGAGAGAAAAAATAAACTCTTCGCAAAATATAATGGTAGCCTCGCTTTCGCTACGCTAGAGCGGGCGACGATAATTACTCCACATGGTCCTTTGCTTATTCCTCGAGTCGTCGATATCTGGTTATTTTCGTCGAATACTTCCAGGATTTCGAGTCCGTTAGCAGAGGTTGGTAGTCAGAGGCAGACAGATTAACTGTTTCGATTGGCGACGTAGCCCAGCACCTACTGCTCGGTCCAGTCCGCGCTTCCGCGATCATGAAGAAATAAAAAAGAACTCAGTTACTCACGTAAGAGTTTTCTCGCGTAGGGGGCCGCCATAACTAGGCATACAATCAGCCGTATATGTAAGCATCTGTCGCCGAACAGAGGACCTGCAATCAAGACGTGACCACCAACTGAGAACTATACTTACGACATCGGTTGCTGCAGTTGGCATATTGTTCCACAGTGTCGATGACGTGATCGCTGAAGACGTCATCTCCGAGTAGGATCGGAAACGCAGAAATGCGCAACCGTCGACGCCGTCGAGCCTTCTGTTGCCGACGTTCCAACTGCGTCGACGTCCGGTCTTCACCGGACACGGCTGTTGTGGACACCGATGGTCTTTCAGTGTCACTGCCTCGCAAGAATACAATGTACCTTGCTCCGCGCGTCACGAGCGGCGCGACACAACGTTCGCGGTCCGGTGTGGAGTTGAACGATGCGACTACCAGCGATGGCTTGCGTCGTCCTCCACCGTCGCCGACGTCCGCCTCCGGAATGTTGCCCTTGTAAACGCGCTCGACGCGAAACCGGACGGCGCGGTACTGCCCCGGTGTCCCGTCACCGCCGCGGTTGTCATGGAACACCCGGGTCGCCTTCGCCAGGAGGACGGTGTCGGCAATGACGGCGCTCGTCGCCACGTCGTCGAAGTCTGTACCGCAAGTCCGCGAGAAAGCACTCTGAATGTAGATGAGCAGGCCGAGCGCCACGTAACGCAGTCGAAAACTGTGCATTTCCAGCGTCGTATTCGTCGTCGGTGTCGGTCGCGCCGCTCACATGGCGGGCGCGAGCCGCTCTGCAGCCCGACCGTCAAACGGGGTCTACGACGATCCTCGCAATATATGACGCGGTCCCGGCCGAAAGTAGTATAAAACCACAGTGAGTCTTTCACAACCCGCTGACGATCTACCAGTTAGCTATCTTCGACACGCAGAAACGAGAGACGATACTACGCCACTTCTGGTCGCAAATCTGATAACGACTGCTTTCCAGCAAAGCGACCAGCGCGACACCGTTGGCGATAACTGACGAATATCGGCAATTATTGTTACAGAACGATACGACGGACGTTGAAGCTGTTCCTTGTGAAGAGCCGATGAGATAAACAGCGCAGATGGCAGACACACTCTCGCGTGATGCACGCTGCAGCCTACACCTCTGACCACCAGCAGATATCCTTACCTTGCTTGGAACACGACAACTGCGCTTCCAGATGCCGCCACAGCCGCAGCACTTCTTCTGCCAGGTGGTCCTCAACTGCTTCCCCGTGATAAAATCGTCCCACACTATATCGCGTAGCGGCAGCGATACGTCTTCTAGTCTAACACAACAGGTAACGGTTTCGCGCCCCACACAAACGCACTGTACTTGCCTAATGATCCAACTCTACAATATGGCAGGAACGAATGTCGATTTTTTTATACCCACAATTACTATTTTTATGCGAACTTTAATCGGGTCGTTTGATGGCTTTAACGAAAGTATGATAAAACGCCTTTAACGTCTTGCAATACCCGTTCAACGGCTTGGACGCAAGGCAGCACTTTTTTCCGGAGTATCTTAACAATTTTGGTCAGTCATTTGCCCTCTTTGACTCCATTAAATGACTGGTAGATGTAATAAACTTTATTACTTTTCTACATACGTCATTAATGTCGTTAATTAAATACGAAATGTCTCTTGTGTCAGCAACAATGAAAGCCAGGTATGGTAGCCTTATGACTTTGACCTTTGACATCGCCTTGTGAGAATAAGTTAACGTTAAATTGTTTGAACTACTTGTGTAAAAGCTCATTTATAGATATAAAAGGGCGGAAACATTCAATTGCGATGATATCTTAAAAACGAACAAAAGCTGATTTTAAGGCTTTAAATCATAACAGCAAATTAAGCTTCTGAAATAATATGCCAGATCTGTATACATACAGCGGAAAATGTATTGTCTTTGCATAAAATTCAACGACTAAAATAATCCTAGTAAGAAATGTTACAGCACATGGTGCAATATAAAAAGTTAAAAGAAGCTCTTAGCCAAAACTAGATATATTTTCAGAGTTTCAGAGTTTATCAAGAGACGTTTGGTAAAGTTTTTAAACGAATTTCAATAGAATATTTACTTTCTATAAAAAATTATGAAGAAGTTTATTCGCCACAAAGGCAGTACAAGCATACATGGAGAGTTAAAAATATATACAAAAGTAAAATACAGTAGCTAACCTAAAATAATCGAACGTTATAGCACTTATAACTTTGAACTTTTTATGCTTGGCAAATATATGCTTTGCTTGATACGAAATTTGTCAATTCGCATTCTATCAAGTGGACTATAACGTGCACAGCTTAAATGTACACTGGACGTATATATCCGACTTCACTATAGTATTCCCTTTCCCTTCCTTGGCGTATAAACGAGAGAGTGAGTTTTAATTGCATGACCCCTGACATCGGTTGGCACGGTTGCATGTTAGGAAGAGGGGGTAGAACTGTCGTAAGCATCGAACATCGACCACATGCACGACACGCCACCTTTGTCCGTTTGCTGGGCCAAATCTCTGGTCGCTTCGACAGCGACGTCTCGTATTAAAATGCGAATATATTGACGCGTAAATATTGTCGTTTCAACTTTGTAATCGTTGACACTTGATGAACTGTTTAGTTTTCCATCTTGTATTGTATATAATTCCTGTTGTATTGTATAATT
>Ga0209145_1000311_pt1 | contig 10294 bp, 6 predicted proteins | sample WorMetfiPIANOSA2_FD_187396 | JGI IMG/M metagenome (GOLD analysis project Ga0209145, IMG submission 187396) | Marine gutless worms symbiont microbial communities from Max Planck institute for Marine Microbiology, Germany - Olavius filocauda... | ecosystem: Host-associated > Annelida > Digestive... | reverse complement strand
ACAGTAGTGTTTTGCACTGTAGACTGCGTTTAATTTCAGTGATTTATAGTAGTGTTTTATGCATAGTCCCGTGACGGGGCTAAAGTGGGATATTGCCGAAAACTATTTCACTAATAAGCTTTTGTGCTTTTTCTCTTAGCAAAGAGTGATGTGTGCTAATTAGCTATGAGGCTCTCAGTCTCCGTGGAGACGGAGATCGTATGGCTTATTTACTGCTTTCTTTCTGACAACTGACAAATACAAAGTTAATTCTAGGGCTGTGCGAGTCGAGCTTTTTACTGCTCGAATACTCTATCGAGCACCTTATCGAGTACTCAAGTACCGACTGATACCGGATGTGACGAGCTTGATGTAACTGGCAAACTACTACCGATCACAGAAATATTCCTGTTTTATAGGAATTCAGAGTCAACGGCGGTGCCTCTGTGTCAGAATTTTGACAAGTGCACAGCCGTTTCTGTGCATGTGGAGTGAAAATATGGTTTAAAAAAATCACACAAAGTGTTGTAATGTTGCCAAAATTGTAGTAAATAGGCATAAAAATTAGCATAGAAATTAAAAAAATAGCCTTTTTCGAGCAGCTCGAGATCAAATTATGTAGCTCGAGCTTTTTTGAGCTAGAGTTCGAGTACTCGGAACATGCCTAATTCTAACAGAGGCCTTCGGCCTCTATATATATTCTTTGGTTCTACTTCCGTTGTACTTTAAACTTTGAAGTGACTAGAGTTAGGAATTAGCTTACGGTTTAATTTCTGAACTGAAAAATGTCAGAAGAGCTAGTAAACTCAGCGGAATTCGAGCCATTATCTAGTGAAAATGGTGACAGTGACGTGTTGCAAGGCGTTATGATGGAAGAAAATTCAGCAGGAGAGCCGCCTGAGTCTGATGTTGGAGTCACCGCGCAGCAGTCTGCTTGTCTGACTGACATTAAGCCACTTTTGACGCCAGCAGCCGAAACTGATACTTCACATACAGTGGAATTCGAGCCGTTGTCTAGTGGCAGTGGTGTCAGTGAAGTGCCTGAGGATAACAAGCCACTCTTGCAGGGCGTTGTGATGGAAGAAAATTCTGCAGGAGAGCCGCCTGAGTCTGATGTTGAAGTCACCGCGCAGCAGTCTGCTTGTTTAACTGATATTAAGCCACTTTTGATGCAAACAGCCGAAACTGATACTTCATATACAAAGAAAATGGATGTGAAAAAGTTTTTTGGTATGGTCTCACATTGGTCCTCAGTCACTACTCTAACTCGTTCACCGTACTGTCGGGACTGAATTAATTCATTTTTTTAGTCCTGAAGCTTAAAAGTAACATTAAAGACTGGCCCTAAACTAACTCTTTATTTTAGGCATATAATATTATATAATAAGGTACATATGAACAAGTTACCATTACTGTTTGTTTTGACTTATTTTAATGATTCACTTACCGATAACATGTTTACTACTTTGAAACTATGTTGAGCACTATGTCCTTGAATTTCCGCTTATTCAGTTTTAAGTCTAAATAAGTCTAAACCAATGATGTCGGTAATTTCTTCACGTAGCTCATATAATAATAATAACTGATTACAAGTTTAACCTCTTTCCCTCTGACCCTGAATGTACTCGTCCAGCAGCAGCCACTCAGCATGCGCTAACCCCGAGTTAACTCGTCATCATGCAACACGGACATCTTCTGCTAAACCCGAGATTGGTCATCCATGGCTGCACAGCCGGTGTCCCACTATATTTCAGATATTATCCAGATGGCTGTGAGTCATGACTGATCTGGCTGACAGTTTTATGGCATCAAGCAATGCTGATGGTGGAGGATATAGCACCACGATCCTTCAGCCATCAAGCATCCAGGCCATCCGTCGACACAGCCTGTCAACCCACTTCGTCTCACTGCATGACACTTTCTGAGTGTCATACCAGCAGGTGCAGGGAAACAAGCTCCAACAAGAAGATGTGTGTGTTGCTCAACTGTGGGAGAAGATGGGAAGAAGCTGCATAAAGAAACACGCTACTACTGGAAGGACTGCGACGCTGCACCATGTTTCCAACTGTTTCACACGAATCTCATTTCTGACATTTAGATATTTTCAGCGTATAAACATGTTCATAATAATTATGATATTAACAATTTTGCAAGAAATCACTCAACTGAGCCAGAGACGCTGTCATGCATTCATTTGCATGGCGTATAGCAGCAGCGTGCTGCTGCCAAAATAATCCTGCGCACAGCAGATGCATTCAGTAGGCGGGTATGCCACGGTAAATACGTTAATGGTGCTGTCATCATGACATAAGTCATTTTGAGAGTTCACCCAGTTCATCTGATGAATATAGGTCAGCGCCATGTGGCTGCCAACCCTCAGACCAGGCCAACCGACTTGGGCTGCGAGTCTGCCTGTGTGCTGCTATATGGCCTACATCCACCATTGCCATTTACAATGTATTATTACTTAGCCCGAAAGCTGATACTTATTTTACCTAGGCACACAGCATGCAACCCTTACTCTGTATAATATTATGTAGGACTACACTACATAGCACATGAGTGAGAAACTTGCCCACGGTTCTTACATGGCAGTGACCTGGCCGAGAGTCGAACCTCGCATCTACGATACGCCAGTCTGATGCTCTACCAGTAAACCAGTGAGCCACGCTCAAGGGGTATAGTTGCATGGTGTTTTTGAGCATCTGAAGCTGAGATATGAGCACTTGGATTCCTATGCAGTGGGCTCACCGCCGATGTATGGAAGAATGTATACCAAGTCCAAGACACTGTAAACTTACATTTTCAGTTAATACACAGAACAGTCAGTTCGCAGGCACAATTCTAAAGTTTTTGTGATACAACATTTAAACATTGTTTTATTTATTTCATTTTGTTTTCAGTATTTACTGCTTAATTTCAAACTTTGTGGTATGGTGGTGATGTGGAGTTGCTTATTGGTTAGGTCGTCAGATTCATGATCAGCAGATTGTGAGTTTGACCTCGGTTGTTTCACTTTAATGTGTTCACATGCATGTTCCTCTTTTACCAAGCAGTATATTTTGATACTGGCAGTGATGCACTGTGGCTTGGAAGGTCTGGCAGAAAGTACTAGCAGACTAACACTGGGTTTGTAGGCTGACTGCCTAGACACCACCAGGATCAGCTCTGGCCCAAATGCTCATTTTTGATATATTCTTTATTAAATAAAAATTATTATTCTTTATTTGTGAGTGTTTGACAACCGCTGTGCTGCGACTCGCTCAGACAAAGCACCCAACAGACTCAGACTGTAATGCAGCAGTCATTGTCCACTAGTGCAGTGTGTAAATTTGTGTGCCATTGATGTTAATTTCATTATTTATGACTGACAGTCTGACATGCATATTTGGTTATTTGCATTCTACAGTGTATTGATTGAATGTTCTAGGTTGGCTGTTGAAGTGCTCAGTATGCGATAGAAAAGGTATGTATGTCTCTGAATGTGTCTCTCCTAGTGCTAGTCTCTAGTTCTGTTCTCTCTCTGTGCAGTATTCTGCTAATGGCAGTTTCCATTTTCACTGATGCCAGCTTGATCTGTCTTGTGCCAACATCTTTAGTTGTTTGTAGCCGATATTGTCTTCAGTAGCCAACCCAGGAACATTGTACTTGGTTCCACAACCCTTCTTCCCTTTGACATTCTTCTCAATAATGAATCACATCTCAGGATGTGACCTAACCATCTCTGCTGTCGACTTCTAAGAGTGTCCATTATTTCGCTTTCTGTGTCAACCTTCTGTGTGGCATGGTAGCGTAGTGGTTAGGGCGTCGGACTTGCAACCGAGAGGTCGCAGGTTCGATTCCCGGCCGCAGCGCTTCACGTTCAACCTTGGGCAAGTTGTTCACATACGTGCCTCTGTTCACCAAGCAGTATAAATTGGTACCGGTGCAAGCTGGGAGCTGAACAGGCACCCCACGCAACACACTAGCCCCATGTCCGTGGACTTGCAACTTCAGCTGGTGTCTGGCTGAGGGCTATTGAAACAGAGATCAGAGCCGTCCAATGGGCCCTTGTGGCTCGGGAAGGACTTTAGTTTTAGTAGTTAGTGTCAACCATCTGCAGTACTTCTTTATTTGTTTTGTGCTCAGTCCACGACACTTTAATCATATGCCTCCAATCCCTCCTTATCCACATTTCAAATACCTCCAGTCGTCGGACATCCTCTTTGTGTAAAATCCACGTTTCTGGTGCTAGTAAAGAGCTAAATTGCTTCATGTAAGCATAACACTCATCTTGCTGTTCCTTAGCTACTCAATAGTGCTATAGTCTAATAATCATATTATTTTTATTTTATAGTATTTTGTGCAGAAGTGAGACTTCATTGTTATTAGCCATTTAACTATAAACGGTATCATGTGAAATAAACAGCAAGTTGTTTACTGAATTCACTGTTGCAGTTGAAGAAGTCTTGATGTGGCAAGAGCCAAAGTTGTCTGCCGCTGTCTTCGTTGGTGGTCTAGCCATACTACTGTCTCTTACAATGTTTTCCATCATCAGTGTCATTGCACATTGGGCTTTGATTTTATTAACAGTGAATTTCATATTCTGTCTGTACAAGATCATTCCAGCAGGATTTAACAAGTCACCACGTGCCCATCCGTACAGGTAACTGAGCATTTTGAAATTGCTAACAGTTTTCTTGTATGTCTGAATTTGCAGTACTGTTGTTACATAATGTTGAATAATTGAATATGGTATTTTAAATAATTTAGATTTATTTGTTTATGCTAATTTTGGATATTTCTGAAAGGTGACCATTGTTAATCAAAATCTTTTCACACTCTGTGTCAGTGCCACAGCCTTGGATTACGTTGGCACTGTATGACCGTTAAGAGTACTATCATTGATTTGATGACTTGAATTGTAATTCAACATAACACACATATATATGCATTTGCCAAATTTTGTATATGTCTCTGCCAGTCGCCTTAATGTGAAGAGTTGAACTTCTCTTGACTGTCATAGTTGCTAATGCTAAGACAGAGCACGTAATTCAAAGGTATTGATGTTTACTGTTTGGACACACTGACCACTGACTGACCATTGTGCCATCCAACTGCTGAAAAAGCCAACAAAAGAACATCATAACAGCAACTGGCCTGGACTCCTGGACATTCAAGTTTTATGTTGATTTTACAGATTCGGAATGGATCGTACGTTGGGCTTCTGAACAAGAGTATTCACAAGCCTGAGATCAGTCCAAGTCATTTCTGCAGTTTTCGTCTGCATACAGTGATGATACATAAATGTAAATGTGGACTGTTTGCTGTGCAGTGAATTTCTTGAGATGGACTTGAAACCAAGCGAGGAAAGCGTGGATCACTGGAGAGAGATGTTTGTTAAATACACCACGAGATTCGCTAATGACATACGTCATATCGTTCTCTTTGAAGACATCGTTGATTCTCTGAAGGCATGTTGCATTTCTCTCTGTACTGTAATGCTATTGTAGTTCAGTGGTGAACAACAGCAACCGTTTTATGGCGCTTAGATCCAGAACGACCCAGGTGAGCCGGTGCTCTCACAAAGGAGAGACTGGAATGACCACAAGATTTTTATGAGCTGGATGTCCTTCCTACCGCTCAGCCTATAGTGTCAAATTACTGAACTGAATTTCTGCTTGGATCTTATGGTGCCAAAATTGCCTAAGAAAAATCTCACCTGACAAATGTGCCTCAAGCAACGAGTACCAGACATTAAGAGGCATTTTTATATCTGGATAATGGAATATTAGTTGGTAGTAACTAGTGGTACTTGTAATTTTCATGATCACAGTTTTATTTTCTTATGATTATGTGTATGAATGTCATACTGAAATTAATGATGAACTCTCAAAGGCTAAATTATTATTTTATGAATAATGGATAATTTATGCCATAATTTGTGTTTTGAAGTTGGATATAATAGTGAGAAATGTTGATGCTCGAGCAGTATTGTATAAGTAAGTAAGTAAATGTACATTTGTATAGCACGAATACATTAAAAACACCTCTAACACATTGTCAGTGAAATGCTAACAACATAATACATAATATGTATAATCATGAGTGTAAGTACTGACAATACCCTATGTCATTTGAGTAGAATGTGAAATATTTATATTTGTAAAGTATTTCCTATTGACTGACTGTTTGGTGTTTGCATCTGCCAGTGTGGACTGGCGCTGTGGATTATGACATACATCGGTGCTTTGTTCAATGGAATGACTATTGCTGTACTGTGTAAGTAACATTTCAGCTCTGAGTCATTACGTAGCTAGTATAAAGTACATAGCATTATATCAATTATTATCATGTTATTTCACAAGATTTCATGTGTGAGAAGCATATTGTTTTAGGTTTTGTGATGGTCAGAGTGTCAGTATCATTGGCAAACTAGATATCACTCAGAGAGAGAACGACTGCTAGTGCCACCTAGCAAATGTTAATTAAACACAATGGTGATATAGGTACCAATAACAGGTGCCTGTGAGTAAAATTTCTTGGATCCGAATTCAGATCCCAATCATTCCCGAAATCTACCATAATTGATTGTTTCTCCTCCAAAGACCTGCCAGTCCCAAAAATTTCATGAAAATTTATCTGCAACTTTTTGAATAACTTGTCGACAGACATAAAAACATGTTAAAACATAACTTCTTTCTCAGTGGAAATTTAACTGTTATTAATTCAGACATTACTTTCACGTCCATTTATACCGGATTTTAACGGCTATTTTCCAGGTTCACCTTGTTAACTGGTGTTGCGAAGGTTTCCAACAAAACTGTGAAGAGTTTTATGGCAATATTTGTTACATGCCAGATGCCCTTTTCTGACTCCCACCAGTAGTGTCAGAACACAGTAGGCATTGTATTAGTAAGTAAATAAGTAAGTAAATGTCAACTTATATAGCATATCTACACTGAATGCGAGGCCCTATCATCTCTGATGCACTTGTGTTCACGCATTTAATGTCTAGACATAAAAAACGTCCATTCTGAATGTGGTGAATATTGCAGCCTAATGTGATTATTGGATGAATGCACACTTTTGTGTTGTAGTGTACGTTGTCATCTTCACTGCACCAAAAGTTTATGACTCGTATAAGGTGAGTTTGAGATCTTTAGAAATGTGTCTGTAGTTAGCCTACTATTGTCCTTCAGTGCTTTGACACTGTTGGTTGGGTCATCTGACCCATAAAAATCATCCCCAGTGTGACCTATAATGTGTGGTGGGATGTTAAACCCTACTCTACTCAGTAGTTAGCCTCATCAGTGATATTGAATATTGATGGTATTGCTGCATATTAATGATGATGATATGATGATTATTATTAATTATTTTTCTAAAATATTTATGCATTGAATACTATTTCAGTGTTTTGATGTTTTGGTTAAGTAACAGGAAGGACATCTCGTCTGTAAAAAATCCTGCTCCAGCTATTTGAGAACCCGACCTAACCTGTTCCACCATAATATGACTGCTAATACAAACAGGCAAAGCAGAAATAATATTCCTGGATCAAAATGCAGATCACCATTAAAGTATGTCCTGTATCCTAAAGATAATGTGTGGATTATGATGATTGGCTAAGATTGATCAGGTCGCTATGAGAGTAGTGTGGCCTCATTTTTCACCAATCATATAATGTTAATTGCCAGTGGGTGGCCTCTATTGTAAGCATGTTGTTTACACCTGAGAGTTGCCGCCGTGAAGTCGACTTGGGATCTGCAAAGACTACAAGTCAAGTCGTTTCAGTTCCAAGTCGCCGTCGAATTTTTTTTTACATAAGTCTCTGCCGATTTTGTGAATAAAAGTCACGACTTGAGTGCATTTTTTTGATTGTACAATACATCGTATGTAAAACTTATGTTGACAAGATGATCAGTGCAGACGTTAGTGCTGGCGAGGTAGTGTGAGTAAAGATGAAGGCGTTAGTATTCACCCCTGTGGACCAGCTGTAGGACGTGGCCGACTGTAGCGCTTCAATAGATACTTCAATACTTCACGTCGATAGCTGAGTAAATCCAATCCTCCTCCGGTGCCAAGTCGACTTTAAATCGTGAAAACTCCAAGTCGAGTCACGAAGTGGTGTGTAAGTCTACTTCCAAGTCATTTTACTGCCAAGTCAAGTCACAAACTCAAAACCAAGTGACTCTCAGGTCTAATGTTGTTTACTGTGCAAATGGGACGTCACATTGTTAAAGACAGCAAAAAAATCCTGGATCCAGTTCCAGATCATACCACATAACTGATTTGTCTGTGAGCCATGCCCAACCTATGCACTGAGTTTCAGGAACATCAGTTGATGAACAAACAGTGGACCAACAAAGTGTTAACATTTACTGCTGACCATTGCATGCCGGAGCTGTGTCAAGAATACATTGGTGAACTTTGTGTGATAGGTGCAGATCATTGATGGCATGAATTGTGCCCGGTCACAGATGAAGATTGTGTATGGTCGGTAAGTACACTTTCACACACACTCGTCTTTTGTGTAAATGGCCATTGTTTCCATGCTGACCATTGTTTAAGTTTGGTCTCCCATATATCTCCAAATCTCAAAAGATATCTGGGAATTGTTGTAATGGGATCTTTCTGCGTACTGGATGAAGCACTGAGTGAGGTCAAATGTTCAGTAAGTATTAACTGTGACGTGGTGTCTGTGGTGGTGATGTGTTGGTTGTTGCAGTCTCACCAGTGGTTTGATCCAGGTGACTCTCTTGATGTTAAATCAGCTGTTCCACTCTGCCGACTGCTGAGGCCATCTTCATAGTTTCACTCTAAAAGTTAACAAGTCATTAGCACCAGTAGAGCTGTACCAATAAAACTGTATTATCCTGTCCTTCCCTCTCCAGTCTCCCCCATCCTCCCTTTTCTATCCCTTACCTTATCTCCCTTTCCCTCCTGCCTTTTCCTTCCCTCTCTTCCCACCCTTACCTGCTCCAGCAGCTACAGGTGTAGGGGACAATATAAGCTGGGCACAGTTTGACCATCAAATGGCTTCCGCTGCATTTTTACGTGAAATAAATGACACCGATGCTAAAGACCAAATGAGAAAAATGCTATAGAATGTCCGTTAAGTGAAGAGTTCATCAAACTGATGTGGAACTGGACACTGTAAGCCAAGCCTGAGTGGTGAATGCCTCAATGACATTTTGGCAGAAGCTGCTGGTCAACGGCCTGTTGTAAACACTGTTAAATTGAGCATTCCCCTGTGATATAAATGAAGCAGAAAAGTACAAATGTCACTGAATGCAGTTGTTATGATGTGAAGCAAATTGCCAGTCAGCATTTTCGTGTGAAATTTCTGTGTTTACTAAAACCGTATCCAGCATAGATGCATCCAAAAGTTTATATGCAGCTGCAGCATATAGAGCAGCATCTGCACAACTGGTGGTGACACCCACTACTGATGAAGTAATGACAGTATGCCAGTGTGTGTAAGGGTGTGTCTGTGTCTTTGACATGTGGGTGTCATTAGCCACCTGTCTGTCATGTTGCATATTGATCTCTTTTTCTCAGATTCCCAAGGGTCATGAAAAGTCGTGAAAGTTGTGAAACTGAAGTTTTGATTTTCCAGCTCCTGGAAATTCATGAAATTTAGATGTTGCTTCTATTGTTTAAATGGGAACCCTGCATATTTTGTGTAGTTCTGCCATAATTTTATGCACCTTGCTGCATTTTACCATGACCTCTGAAAGCCAGAAATGCTGTTATATGACTGAACAGCTTGGATCAATCAATCAATTACCCTTTATAAGAATAGCTGGCAACCAGTCACTTTTAGATGCTTGATGCATCACTTAAAGATCTCTGCATTCTGAACAACTTTTATGACTAAATTCCGTAGTGAATTGTGAGATTTTGAGCATTTTTTATATTTTGATCTCTATGACATTATGTTGTATTTGTGGTTTTAGAATTCGAGCACGCATTCCATTCTAAACATATGATCTGGCGTTCCTACTTGCTTCATCTGTGTTTCAGTACATTATTAGTATATGAAGACATGAAATGATTTATATTAGTGATTGCGACATTTGATCTCAGTACTTCTACGTTTCATGTTCTTTGTTCGTTTCTTTTGTCTGTTTGCGGCATTGAGTGATATTTTCATTTTGATTTAATACCCAGTGATGTGATTTTGCTTGAAATAAAGTTTTGAATACATCTATATATGCATAAAAGTGCTGTATATGTATTATGTATGTAATGTGTAACAGTATTTACATGCAAGCAACATAACTAGTCTATACTGTTTTCAGTGGCATCTGCTGTCAAAACATCTTATGTG
>Ga0209145_1000309_pt1 | contig 10314 bp, 7 predicted proteins | sample WorMetfiPIANOSA2_FD_187396 | JGI IMG/M metagenome (GOLD analysis project Ga0209145, IMG submission 187396) | Marine gutless worms symbiont microbial communities from Max Planck institute for Marine Microbiology, Germany - Olavius filocauda... | ecosystem: Host-associated > Annelida > Digestive... | reverse complement strand
TGTTATATTTAGCGAACGGCGACTTGCGCGATTTTGAAAAATCTCGCGAGATTAAAATTTCCCTACGAGAATCGTCTCTTACAAATCTCGCGAGATCTCTCGAGAAAAATCGTATAGGAGCGATGGCCTAGCTTTAAGACTACTAAGACTGTTAAACATTAAACTACTTAGTACATATTTATAGTTTCAGAAATCTCGTGAGAATTGTACAATAATTTCGTGTATGAGCGATGCCCTACTGTTATGTGAACATAACTCTGCTTATCAGCTTACATTATAGCAGTGTATTGTAGTAGTATTTAGTTTATTTTGCATGTAACAAATGTATGTTTATCGACGAAATTTTGCATAGGTCTCGTTTAAATTAATAGACAAATTTTGTGATACATCCGTCCGATAAAAATTAGAAAACTGCTTGTATTTACAGTTTTACACTGAGATAATAGATACAAAAGTTTTTGCGTCTTAAATGATATCAGGCTGATTGGCTAGTATTAGCAACTTCACTGGATTCTCGTCATCCTGCTCTTCTTGCCACGTAGTGGGTGGCATTATTAGTTACCTCGGTTAAGACAGGGAACTTGGTAGTCAGTCACATTGCGTCATGAATGCTGATGTCATCTTCTTTCCTCATGACTATAATAATAATAATAATAATAATAATGGAAATAAAGGCTTACAGGCTGTACAGCCCTGATCAGTTAATGTACACAGAATAAAACAGAAAAAAAACTACAGTATATACAGGGAGGGGAGTTGAAGTTCTTTACTGTGATTGTTATGAAACTAATGTTGCAGTTATCCAGTCGCTTGGTGAACAAATTAAAGTGCGGCAGCAGGTTATCGCCACGGCAACGATCTATTTTAAGCGTTTCTATGCCAGGTCTCTTTTTTTTTTTTGCTAGGCATCCATCGTTATTAAAATGATAGGCCTACTTTGTTTTTATTGCAGCTGTAAGATTTGATGCAGTCTACTTTTTGACCTATTTGCAGTTAAAATGAAACTGATGAAATGTATTTCACTATGTTACAACTGGAGGCCGGACTGGCTGCATTTAGTAAGGCCTAGAATTCATCACTATTTGCTGACATATTTGTCAATTAACAGTAACATTTGACATGTGCCTCTGTCTTACCTGTGACACACAGTACTATATAAATGCTTTTTGATTGATTGATTTATTGTAGTTGCTAAACTATCAATAATAATGTTTTGTAAACTATCTATAATAATAATAATAAATAAATCGTATTAATAAGTATTGGTACCCGGTAGTAATAGTAATAATAACAACAGCAAAAGTGAACTTAAGCTTAAGTCTGTTATTGGCAGTCAGTATCAAACTATCCATTAAACAGTCATGTTGGCTATCATATTGTACAGCGATGTAGTTCTGCTGTCCAGTGCAGCATCATGGTCTGTCACAGAAGTAAACTGAAACCCTATGGAAGCTTTTCGCTAGGACTGATGACTCCTGAAATACTGAATATAACACTATATACCATATTCAATGGCTGACACCCAAGCAACAGCATTTTCAAAGTATTGAAGACATAATGGTTAACGTAATATAATAACCAGTGCTGTGACAGTTTCCAAAAAAGTTTTGGTCAGAGTTCTACAGAAACCAGCAGCTTCGAGTCAGTTTTCGTGCCACTGTACTCGTCACTGCAATGGTCAATAATAGCAAACCACCGGCATCGGCCTTGTCTTTGTCTGTAGCATGCTGACACGTCAGCGCCCGTAATGTATCAGCACGTTGGCTGTAATGCACAGGCGTGTCAGCCACATCATATTGTCCACCAGAAACCTTGGTTTGGGTCGGTTTTGCAAAGAAAACTGCAGTTTTCAGTTTCTGTTCAATAACAGTTGCAGCACTAATAACAGCACATGGCTGTTGTGTTGTGTTTGTCAGAAACTCTCTGCGTTCCATCGACCCATTACTGATGGCACCGACATGTTTATTCTTGGCATCGAAAGTGGAGGTATTTAGTTCATTTGGCTTATATCACTGTGTACAGTTGACTTTGATTTTACTTTAATATATGATGCACTGGCACATTTCTAATCATCAATAATTTTTTTTAGAATTTTCTTGTGAAAATGTGTAATAATCCTGTTAATGAAACCTGAATTTGTAGTAGTGCATGTAGTAGAAGTAGAAGTAGTGGTAGTAGCAGCAGTACAGGTAACATGTATTGGTTTTCAAGTTTTAATGTGAACATTTGTTGCAACTTTCAGACTTAAATAGTACTAAAATTAAAAAAGACAAATAGAAATGTGAACTACAGAGGCAGAGAAATTGTGATGTGATTATGTAGGAATCAGGGATGATCTCCAACAGTCGGTTAATATCAACCTGCCAACAAGTCGGTAAGTATGGCTCAGTTGGTTGGCTTGTGTATTCAGTTCATTAGATATTTTTGCGAATGTGTTATATAAATTGACATTTTACTTACTTACTTACTTACTTACTTACTTACTTACTTACTTAACGAAGGTCGAGGTCAGCAAGCTGTAACTGTTTTAACAGTTAACAATTGCTCAGTTGTGTGACAGTGGATTCTGTTGCACGGCACCTGATGTGGGTTTGTGCATGACATTTTGTATTGTGACATGCAGTTGCATTGAGTATGTTTTAACTTTTGTCACATTATCTGTGTGTCACACTGCACTGCTTGTGACTTTGATCGGTAGCGATGTTGATGCTGCTCAAAATGATGATGATGATTATGATAGTGATGTCATGTTCTGTGTCTGACTTGTGGCAGTGAAGGCCAAGTTTGCCTATGCCTACACACAAGAGTTTCCGTACCGCATACAGCACATACTTGAGTGCGAATTCTTTCTCCTCGAGGCCATGGTAACTGAAGCTAATGCTTATTCATTGCCGTTGCCGTGTTTGTGGACTTTAACTGTATTAGATACGATCTTTGCCAACTGCCAGTCTCTTGCAGTGGAGTGTTGCATTTCAGACATTGCCATTGATGAAGTCGTTGTTATTGAAAAACTGCCCAAGTTCTGTGATAACTCAGCGTGTGGCCCAAGGCCTCCCAATTTGCTTAAATCCAGGCCTAAGTATAGGATCACTAATGGTAGCTTATGGTCCACTAAAACACAGTACAGTACCATTTTACAGTTGCTAGAAGAATCAAATACTGTCTGCTAATACTGTATGTTGGTTGCGTAGCTCAGTGGTTAGAACGTCGGTCTCTGACAGGCGAACTTTCCCTGACCTCGATATGCAGCGGATGTGTGACCACTTATGTGGGTATAACGTCCGCTATAGGTCAGCCAACTAGGCCAACTCAGCCTTTCATCCTTCCCAGGTCGATAAATGAGTAGTGAGCTGAATCAGATGTCTGCCGTTCAGGTGGCGCCATCTGGCGAACGTTCGCAAGGTAGAGGCAGCTATGGTGTAGTTTGCAGGGGCAACCAGGTATCCATATCGGTATCCATACCTGAGCGCCTTGAGTTGAAGTTTCACGAAAGGCGCTATACAAGTACGCTTTACCTTTACCTAATAATATTGTTACTTGGAAAGAGCAACCATGGTTAAGGTGACATACTCTTACGTGGGCAACCAGTCTTCGATTCCTGCTGAGAACCATGCAAGTCATTGGTGGCAACTTCATGGATCATCTGGCCAAAATTGTACTGGTAGTTGTTCCACCTTACACCTTGCACGGCACATCCTGATCACCGTCGATAAGAGGCATTTTTCCATACTTGTATTTCAAGTGTTTGAAATGCCAGAAATAAGTGCTAATAATCATTGTCGAAAACTAGACGCTAGCCACTCAAAAGAGTGCAAACTCACGCCGGCCACTCGATCACCTTCAGTATGTTTTTGTACTTTATGACCCTGTGACCTTGACCTTTAACCTTTTGAGTTTTGACCTAATATTAAATGGGTGGCCTATCCATGATGGACTATCCTGTTGCAAATTTGGTGATTGTAGTTTCAGCCGTTTTGGTTTTATGATGCGAATAAACAAACACACACAGACACGGATGAACGTCTTACTCCTGTGACACTTGTTGGCGGGAATAATGAGTTTTGCTGGGCAGTAGTACAAGATCAAACATATTAAAAGAATATATGATGATGATGATGATGTGTGTCTATATTTTGGTTTCTGTAGGACTGCTGCTTAATTCTGTTTCATCCATACCGCAGTCTGCTGCAGTATGTTCAGGACATCAATGGAGATGATTCGTTGCTTCAGTTGGCATGGTAATAATGCCAAGAATTACGTTCGTTTATATGCAAACATGACACAAGACTTGCTGTTGTTCTAATGCACCACTGCTCAGTATTCTAGGCTTTCAAGCTGTTGGTTGGGCATCCATCCTGTAGAAATCCTCCGGAAATCCCTAGGCTATAGCTTTTTCTTTGGGAGAACTTGCCTAATCCATGGTGAGCATGGAAAATTGGCTGCTTAAAGAAAAGACGTAAGGGCCTGTTGCACCAACGTCACTTAACTTTAAGAGCTACTTAAGTCTGGAGTTAAGAACCATACAACCGGCCGTAAGTGGTTCTTAAATCCGCACTTAAGTAGCTCTTAAAGTTAAGTGACGTTGGTGCAACCGGCTCTAAGTGTGTTTGCTTAGTGCATACTTACTTAAATCATTCCACTGCTTTTTCAAACTCCTGTTTAATATGATATGATTGCTAATGAAAACATGATCTTGTTTCAGCTGTTTTAGAATTTGTTTCAGCATTCACTCATGTGGACTTTGAATTTCTGGTGCTTTACTCTCCAAATCAACGATTCATTTTGTTACTGGCAGATTGTCTGTTTTGACCAAACAGATTTCTAGCCCACATGCTGCAGACTGCAGTGGATCAAACCTGTTGATCAGAAATTCATCACTCCTGTATCCACCATCAGTCTCCAGTTCCACCATAAACTAATGTTGCTGAGTTTCTGATGTTAGTTTTATATTTATGTTAGTTGCCTCTCCTGTTCCCAATTTGATTTGTATTTATGTACGTTTCAGGCGTATCATCAATGACAGCCTAAGAACGGACGTTTCGCTGTTATATCCGCCATATATGATTTCGCTCGGTATGGTTTTTCTATTGTTCATGCACTGCTTAGCATTTGTAGACTCCAGTATTTGCTTGCTTTTGTCTATTCACAATCATCATTCTTTCTCGTAAAAATGTCACTTTCATTGTCTGAGTGACTCGATGACTGTTAGCAGTTAGGTACGTGTGTTAACTTTGGACTTAGTTTTTTTGTGAGTTTTTCTTAACTAGGGCCATCTTGTTTGTCATAATTATGTGTATATTTTGTGTATTATTTGGTTGTCAGTACCAGTGCAATCGATTGCCTGGAAAGATTCGTTTCCAGAATGACGTGTTATGTGTTGAATGGGACATTAACTCTACTCACTCACTCATATTCTAAGTATCCACTGGTTCAGCATTATCATGCTATAAAAAAACAAACAACCAACCGTTTTACAACCCTTTGATCCAGGATAACCCGGGTGAGCCGGTGCTCTCACAAAGGCGAGACTTACTGGAACACCCACTGGATTTTTATGAGCCAGATGTCCTTCCTGCCACTCAGCCTAAAGTGTCAAAGCACTACAGGAAAACCCAGTGGTGTAGTAGTCTTTTGTTTCACAAACATGGTATCAGCATCCCATGCCTAAGCGTCATGCTATTATTCTGCTACAAAACTACCGAGGCTGTTTTTTAAAACTGGTGACGCGGTTGATCACTTGACGTGCGATGCACGACAAGACTCAAAGGTAAGATTACAAGGTCGTGAAATTTATTATCATTATAAGCATCATAAATGTAAATGGGTAACTGGTGGTTATATCGACTTCCCTTATAGGCAACATGGCACATATGGTTAGGTGACATAACTGGAAATAAAAATGTGGCGGGAATGTTGTCACTGGCATTGAATTGATCCATCACCGATCAGTACAATCTTCTGGTTACTGTTGCAGCGGCATTGCACATGGCGTGCGTTATTCAGCAGAAAGATGCGCGACAGTGGTTTGCCGAGTTAGCTGTTGACCTCGAAAAGGTATGGATTTGTTTACTGCTTTAGTTTTTTTGTTGTAGAATTTTTATGTCATTGTGCGGCACAGTTGCAACTTACAACGGAAAATGTTGTTACCGGTATGTGAAATTGAACTTTTCATTACCACTGGTACTGCTACTACTCTCAGTTTTAGGTCGACTCTGAAGACTCGACCTAATAATATGGGTCTCAGATGTCCGTCCGTACGTATGTACGTCCGTCCATATGTACGTCCGTCAGTACACAAAAAGTTTTTCTGATTCTGATGAAATTTGGTATGTAGATAGAGGTCGATAAGTGAAACACGACAGTATGCCGTATGACCCGATCCAAGGTCACGAGACCTTTAAAGTTAGAAATTCTTCGATTTTCTTCAATTTTCAAAATCTATCTCCTCAGGCATTTTTAATGTGAGCTGGCAAATGACCACTGATTCTGAAACTACGGAACAATATCTAACTTTTGTATGGAGCAGATTTTTGATCTGTCCTAGTTTTTGTGTCACGTGACTACAAACTTGGAACGGGGTGACATTGATTCAGTTTGCAAATGCTTTTGCAATTGCAATAACATTCGCTAGGTGGCGGCGGCGTTCACAGTCGACTGCAGTCCCGTATGGGGCTAATTTTTGTTATTAACTGCTGTAACAGTATATTTCCATGTTTATCTTCGGACATATCTGAAGAAATGTTTATTGATTGTAGGAGCAAGGTGCTTCCTGATCAACAGTGTTAAATCCAAGTAGAAGTAGTACTGAAGGAATGTAGCTTATACATTGACTGAGTGATGTAATTATATTATTATAAAGTGCAAAATTTACTGGTTTTGATGATGTTGATGTAGACAGAGGTAGGTGGACCCAGACAGAGGGGAAGTGAGGAAGACTTGATGGGATGGTATGAAGGAGGATATGAAAAGTTATGACTTGTCACGAGATGATACAGTTTCAGAACAAATGGAAAAGGACAATCAAGAGGGGCAGTTGGAATTGGTTCACTTGGAAAATCACCATTAAAATAGTTGTGTGTGTGATGTGCGTGGTGCATTGCAACTGACAGGTGATAGAGATCAGCAGACATGTGCTGTCATTGTACGAACTGTGGAAGAATTACGATGAGAAGAAAGAGATCATAGCGCTGCTCAACAAAATGCCAAAGCCGAAAATTTCGCCGTCCAGGTGAGCTCGACCACGTTTTTGATTTGCTCCTTGGAGTCAGCAGAATGACAAGAGTACTGTAGTACAACAGGGTATGTGTATTAGCGTTTAGTAATGAAGAAGAGGAATAGTAATTAGAATTCAAATTGTGTGACTACAGATCAGTATATACTTAATAAGAACATTTATCAGTGTATAGTGAGACAAGGCCATATCAAATGACAGACAGCAGGCGATCTGTTTATATTATTTTTACTATCATCATCATCATTATTATTCTGCTTATTACTTAAGACACGTACTGCAAATCTTCACTATTGGTGTATAGCCACAGCCTACTGTCAATGTGCAATGTCACCAGCCACAGACAAGAACTAACGTTGTAGAGACACTTTTGAAATTAATGAATTAACACTGTTGTTGCTGTTGTTACAGTTACCACTAACTAACTAGTAGCATACTGCCGTGTGTTTGTAGACCTCCGTCACAAGGTCCAAATGGCAGTGGTCAAGACAGCACATCAACTCCGTCACAGCAGAATTCACATTCACAGCAGTCACAGATATCACAGATTGTATAATAAATACAGAATTCTAGACACTGACTGTAGTACATACAATTTTTATTCATGGCATTTGATGACACATAGGTAATGTATTGTAATGCATTCCGTCTGTGAGCTGTTAACTGTGCCATGCATCACTGTTATTGTGTACAAGCCTGCTATGGTTGTTTGTATTAATCGCAATGCAACACAGCTGTCAAACATGTACACGATGCCTAGTAAACTGGCAAAAGTTTTAAATGTTCACTTTTCTTCAGACAGTGTAATTATGAAATCTTAACATGACAGTAATAAATTTGTAGAGCACCATACAGATATAGAAAGCAATAGAAGCACTGGTGGAGTCTGTCAAATCAAATCCATAGATTTGCTAGGGTGCCCACCACCGGAGCTCCCGGGAGCCTAACATTAAACAGAGATAAAAACGTAAACATACTAAATAAAAGTAAAAATAAAAAGGAAAAGGAAGACTTAAACAGGAACAGTTTATCACGTGGGGTAAAAGCAGCTATTATAATAAATGAAAATGACTGGAGTGGAGATGGTGGTTGATAAACTAGCTGATGATTCAGAAGTCATTCCACGTACACTGTGGTAGTACAATACATTGCCGGTACCTTCCAGTCAGTCGGCGCACGAGTCGTCAGTAAGTTTAGATCAGTCGGTGAACAGCTGACATGGTCATTGCACTGTCCAGATGATTTAATGACATGGACTGGACAGGTGTCTGGAGAATTTACTAGTACTTATTAGTGCTTTTTAGCGATGATAATGCCTGTTGTTATCGTGAGCTGCGTGTTACAAACTTCTGTTCAGTATATGAAATTGTCTGACTTTGGTCTGTTGGAACACTCTTAGAAGTCATTGCCTAATAAGACTCAGACTCAGTGTTTTTGTTTGTGGCTTGATTATGGCAAAAATGCAGGTAAAAGCTATACTGTTGTTTATAATAATGACAAAATAAATGTTGTCTGATCTATTGGGAGTCTACTAGTAGAGTTGTTGTACACTCCAGCTAAATATACCATGCCTTGTAAAATATTTTTACCTTTGTATATGACAAACAGTACTATATCACTTGACATATACAACATATGTTACAGTACAACACTGTCTGTATGTTACAGTACAACACTGTCTGAAGTGAGTTATGCTCACATAATGCACGACTGGACGGTGTTGTAATGTGGCGCATAGTGACTTTTGCTCTTAGGAGCCTTATAAATACTCTTACTTACTTACTTACTGTAAAACCCATATTTTTCACGCACCCTTTATTTTGTGAAATTTGCGACCTTGGCGACATCGTGAAAATAAAGGCTTGTGAATATTTGAAATTCCATGCTATTTTAGTGTTTACTTAGCTTTGTTTTTTTTTGTTTTAGTGTTTACTTTTACCTGTTAACTCAAACAAAAACGTAAAATTAAGGGTGCCAAAATAATATAATGCATCAAATCGCGAAAATTAAAGGCCACTAACATTAAGGATTTTAAAGTAACTTATTTCACGACTGTTGTCCAAGTGCTCGACAGTAAATGTTTATGACACTTGCTGTGATTGAGTGAGTTATGGACCTGTTAACTCACTCTAGACGACTCTTAGACAGGCTCAGTAGATCACTCTGTAGATCTTTACTGATCAGTGACATCAGTAGTCTTTTAACTGTAAGTGAATTAGTCGAAGCAAAAAAGTTGTATAGTTTTTACAATAATTTAATCACAATGTGAAAATCAGTACAAACAAAATACAATTAAGTAACAAGTACACATAATTTGACATATACCTAATCTTTCTGCAGTGTTCGCTAGCACGCGCTTCAAGCAATACACTATTATACTAGCAAGTAATTCTTGTTTATCGAAATATCTACACATTTTGCAGTACAAGTATGGGTCCCTGACATTTTTTAACCCTATGGCCCCATAAAACCTGGACTGAACACTGCTAAGCCACTGAACTGAAGTTACAGCAATGTCGTGTAAATGGTTCCAGGACACAGCCAACCACATCAAGATATGCCACAGTCGGCCAATACTCTTATGTGCCTAACAGCAGACCAGTGGCTATGGTAAGATGATTTACCAGCATAGTAGTCACTTGTCACACTATCATTCGGGCAACACTGATCAAAACCAAATGTCACTACTGTGCCAAACCATCCATTTTGTACAGCATTCTTAGACAGTTTAGGCCTATATGTGGAATGAAACATTTCTCAGCTACAGTTGCAGCTCAAAGGCGTCATTGTGACTGCCAGATGGATTGATTGATTGACTAATGATTGACGTGGCTTGTTCACATTATCAGCTGCGACAAGATCGTCCTCTTTGACTTCAATTTCATATCATGATCTTCACCAAGGCAATCGACAACCAACTAAGATACACACAGCAGCACACAATCTACAGTCCTCTCTTTATAACAGTTACTTCAAGTCAAATCAAAATCAAATTTGCTAATACACTCCATCCAATTCCTGAAGCCATCCGACCAAAATAGACACCATAATTAGCAACATACCTTACAACATCAGAGCTACTA
>Ga0209145_1000308_pt1 | contig 10322 bp, 8 predicted proteins | sample WorMetfiPIANOSA2_FD_187396 | JGI IMG/M metagenome (GOLD analysis project Ga0209145, IMG submission 187396) | Marine gutless worms symbiont microbial communities from Max Planck institute for Marine Microbiology, Germany - Olavius filocauda... | ecosystem: Host-associated > Annelida > Digestive... | reverse complement strand
GTAGTGGGCTATATAAGTTGACATTTTACTTACTTACTTACTTACTTACTTACTTACTTACTTACATACTTCTTACTTACTTATTGTGAGAGTCATGTTATGAGGACACAGCCAGCTTTGTATTTACTATTTTTACTAGCCTTTTAAATATATACTGAAATAGTATTTAAAGTTTTAAACAGTACTTTTGTCCCAATGAAAATTACATCTGGTTTGATCCGTAGACCAAGATGTCATTATCGTGATCATGAGGCCCAGTCTTCATCTTGGAGCCAAATTTTTGTGTAACAAGATTGGTTTTAGGCAATTTTTAAAGTTTTTTAGTGTAATATATGTGCAGTATTGCTCATCAGCTGTAGAATTAAATCAGATAATAATCGTTATGGGAAATTATTGCAGAGCACAGTGACGTTTGTTGTACTAGGTGAACTATGTGAAGCTGATGTGAATGAATGTGCATTCGATCCTTGTCCACCTGAGTCTCTCTGCTTCAACTTTGATGGCGGCTATGCATGTAACTGTTCTGACCCTGAGTTGTGTCCAACTACAGACATTGTGTCGTCGCCGTGGGGCGTGAGCTGGGAAGAGATTGTAGGCATTGTTGGTCAGTCAGTTTGTTTTATTATCAGCTAGCTGTATTGTCCTGATATATTCACTGATGAAGCTCATTCTGCTTGGATGCTGTTGATATGTAGTCGAATAACAACAACTATTTATAGACTTATTGACAGTATGACTAAAAAGTAGCCAGTGTTATTGCTACATCTCGGCTTTGTACATGTTGTAACAATAGTCATTGTTACCATTATGCATATATGCTTTCAGTGCTGACATTGCTGGTTGGGTGTCAAGGAATGGCAACACACTGGAAAGTGGCCGTTAAATTGCTTGTATTATGTTTATTCAACTTGTATGATATCATGATCTCTTCCCACTCAAGAAGTAAGTAAACTTTTGGAATGGGATTTTTGCCAACAAGATGGGACCATCGATCAATGTCAAACCACTGACGGAGTAGAGCGTAATATACAGAAATGGTGTCATACAGGCATCCTTTGTTAGCACGTGTAGCTTAAAGCATTGGCATAGCCAGGATTTATGATTGTGGGCGTCGTGATTGCCAATGCTAATGCAGCTTTAGTTAGTACTATCTGTGTATTTTACTCCTGTTTTGTGACTTCTAGCTTGCTTAAAATTTTTCAATTTTCAGATTGGAGGGCCTAGGCTATGCCCATGCGTGTAGGCAGTGAGTGATCAGTCACTGTGACATGGTGTGCAGGTCATTGCTGTCGACGAAGGAACATCGCCATCAGAGCAGTTATGTCAGTGATTTGAGTGATCTGTTGTTAATGATTGTGATGTTTGTTGCAGCGCTCGTGTTGATACTCATGCTCATTGCAATCGTCTTCGTCCTGTTGGCTCGCTGGCGCCGTCACAAACGACGTCTTGCATGCCGTCAACAGAGGATGTGTGCCAATAACATGGACGGTACTTTTGATCCATGTGTAGTTGATGATGCTGCCACTGACAAACTGAGTTGCAGTGGTCAGGCACTGGAGAACGGCTTGTGTACTAGTAGTGGCAGTGCAAGTCCACGTCGTCCGACGTCACCAAAACGTCCAGTTTCTTACACACTGAGCACTTTTAACAGTGTTATGACTGCACCAGGACCCAATGTTGACCACTTGATGCGAACTCACAACTATGGCAGTAATGCCGACGAGCTGGAAAATGCCGGACGACAACCTGACAGTTCACGCAATCCGGAGTTTGTCGGCCGATCACCAGCCATTACACCAAAACGCTCCGTGGCACCAAAGGCTGTTGATAACGAAGAAGCTTCTAAAGGCCTGAACAACCTGAACAAGGCTGAAAACTACAGGAAGAAGAGTAAGTACTTGTTGGTGATTGTTTGTTAATGCCATAACGTGAACAGCAGTTAGCACCAGAATTTAGTTTCATATGAGAAATTTCATATTGTGTGATGACTGCACTAGGAACCAATGTTGAGAACTTGATGTGAACACAATGAAATTTCATAAAAATGAACTTATTTGTGATTTTGGATCTCATGTTATTTTGGTTGTGTTTTGATGAATTTATATTACTAAGTGCTTTCCAACCAAATGAATCTGTTTACTGAGATAGTTAATTTTCATCTGTTGTATTATTTTAGTGAATTTTAGTTTTGCTGTGTGGAATCACTACCATTCACCAGAATGACACTGTGATATAGTTGTGTTAGTGAACTGTTACTGTGAATGATCAGAGGAGACTATTAGCCACCTGTACTTTAATATAATTTGTTGTACAATGACTGTGCACAGACCCAGAGAAGATACAGAAGGTGATGCCAGCGCCGGCGAACCAGTCACTACAGTCACTGCAGCTGCTGCAGTCAGGTCCTGATGCAGCATCAGTGTCAAGTCTGCCCATCTCTGAGTCTGAAGATGACACTCAAGGTGTGTATGTGCATGTGTCTGTTTCATGATATATGTGAGTTTCATTTGTTGTCATGATATATGTGAGTTTCATTTGTTGATGATGTTGCCTGGCCTGGAGCACTGTAACTCGCTGTTATGCGGCATTACTGATATCTTCCGGTGACTGCAGTCAGTGCAGAACTCTGCTGCTCGTCTTGTAACTGGAGCCAGATAGCGAGACCACATTTCACCAGTTCTGACTTCAAATTGTCTGTTGTTGCACGGCCTTGCACTGTTCCACGTCACTAATAACTCGGCTGTTCTCAGATGTTGGTCCACCCTCACCTGTGCTGCATGTTGGATACAGTCTCATCTTGGTGACGGAAGCAGCACCACGTTTCTGTGGAACAGTCAACCTCCTGCTCATTGGTGTTCAGACATTGGATTAACTGAATACAGACAATTGTGGAAAACTCATTTATTCCACAGTCTAAGACTCTGACTGTCTGTTTTACCATGCAGAAATGTTTTATTACCTTACTTATTTAATGGCTCCAGTGCAGTTACTACATATACATAGAGGACTGACTTCACGGCTGCATAGCATCAATGTTTATTTTTCTGCTTTGACATTTGTTTTTACTGTTTATAGAATGTATTTCAAGCATTACACGGTTTTATTTCACATTCCGCAATCAATCTTCCATTCCACAGTCTGCTCTTTGCTGTAATGCTTAGCAGTGAAGTTGATCTTGTGTGTTGTGATGTAGTTGTTGACTTGTGAAAGCTCTCACAGTTATGATAGCTTCTGTGCCGACTGTTGCTTGTACAGCTGATAATTTTGTGTACTGCCGGCGGCCAGGTATTGTCCAGATGATGTCTCAGCTTTGCACTATTATTTTGTGCTTGTTGATGTTGTGCAGATGACGTGAAATATCTCAGTGTTTGCATGTATTTGGTTTGCTTTATTGAGGACTGACCATTCAGTGTTGCATGGGTTGCCAGTGTCAGTTGTCCAGTTTAATCTAATACGCTGTGAACCATAAAAAGGTGCAGTACGTTTGTGATCATAACTCTGGAAAATCTTAATCGATTTTTGTAATTTTTGCACTGTTGTAAGCAGGAAGAAATATCTCATACATACACGACAAAAATGTCCACCTCACCTAAATAACGTACTTATGCTACCTAGTGAAAATGAAAACATCACATTTCATACTTTTACAATGCACTCTTTGAATATTACACGCTGCATCAAACATGGTGTGAAACAAAGTTCATCAAGTACAGAGAAAACAAATTGATAGTTACAAAGTATGTTCAAAATGTCCGCCACTGGCACGAACACAAGCACGCAAGCGCATTTGCCATTGGTCAACTGTGTCATCAATCAGCGACTACTCCAAGCCACGCCACACATGCAGTAGACGCTGTCGCAGCTCATCGATGTCATGAACTCTGGTCTCATACACACGTTGCTGAATGACAGACCATAGTGTCGCCACAGAACTCACCAGACCTCAATCCGTTGGATTATGCAATCTCGTTTCATTCAGCTTAATGCAGCGGGTAATATTCTAAGAGTGCATTATAAAAGTAAGAAATGTGATGTTTCATTTTCACTAGGTAGCGTAAGTACGTTATTTAGGTAAGGTGGACATTTTTGTCATGTATGTGTAAAACATTTCTTCTTGCTTACAACAGTGCAAAAATTATAAAATCCACCAAGGTTTTCCAGAGTTATGATCACAAATGTACTGCCACCTTTTTATGGTTCACAGTGTATGTATATTCTGAAAGATGCTGCTGTCAAAATCTCTAAGGATGGATAACCTGTTTACCTGGCAAGAATGCTGTTAAGTCTATGACACAACGTCTGCGTTGTTACGTTATGCAGTTGGTTGTTTTCTCTTCAGTGGCGGTTTTGCTTAGTGGTATTGGTTGGTTAACCATCTTGGTATGTAACCATCCACCATATCAACTCAACCTGGCCATCCCTCCACACGTAAATGCAAAAAGTACCAGCAGAAGCTGGGGAGTAAACGGACACACAGCCCTGTATCCATGGTCTCGCAGTGTGAGTTGGTGCCTGGCTGAGGGCTGAAGAAACAGAGATCAGTGCCACCCAGTAGATCTGTGTGGGTCAGGGAGGACTTTACCTCTCTGTGTGTCATAGATGATTTAGTTACGTCTGCCAACACAATCAGATCTACAGTACATACTTGGCAATGCAAGTCTGCTGCACATGGTGAACACAAAAGAGCTCTAATGTACATGCACTCACTGTAACTGAAAGTAATAACCTCAGACATTTTACCCAAGAAAAAACGAGTTTTTCTGTGTCTGTTGCTGTTTGCAATGTGAAACTGTTTAGTTCTGAGGCAGTTCAGGTATCGAGCAGCTGTTTGTAGTGGCGTAAGATTCAGTGAGTGAAATACTGTAGTTTATAGCTGGAAAGAAGTGAGAGTTAGATGATTGGTAATGTAATGTGAACACTAAGTGCAGCATTTAGTCACTGCAGCTGATGCCATTAGTTACACATCTCGTATGATGTTACTTTGGAATCATTTATTTCCTCAATAAAATTTCAAAGTCTAATTTTTTGCTGTTGAAATTTTGATGAATAGTAGACTGGATAACATATTCATATTGACTGAATCTGATGACAAGTATTGTGAAGTAACCAAAGCCAGCAAGCAACAGATACTCATGGCAGTGGCCTGGCAACAGTCATGATGGACTTGACTTGTATGATGCACAAAACTAGTAGTGAAAATATGGAACATCATTGTGCATGCTAGATAGATATCTGCCAAGACATACTTATCTGCGAGTGCAACTGTGCAGACAGTTTCTGTTTCAAGTTCTGTTGCCGACATGCCGTAACCAGCGAATGACTACATCCAGTGACTGTGCTTTCTGCTGACAAATAATTAAGCCTTCCGATGGAAAAAGATATTTGTTTTTTCTAAAAGCAAGCCAATTATGAACTGAACAATATAACAGTATTTATTGGTATTGAAGTTAATCTGTAGAAGAGCTGTACTTGTAAGCTGTACAATCCTTTTACATGTACTTGCAACATGCAAATTTTGTGTAAGTATCTGAGACACTGGCTTAGATTGCTCACTAACATGTGGATAATTTGTGGTGCGTTTGTTGAGTGAGGAATGAAGTATGTTCATTTTGTATATTTTGTCTGCAAACTTTTGAAAACAACTTTGTTTTTAATGTCTATTAACTCTTGTTGTTTATACTGACTTACACACCAGCGTTCATATTGTAGTAGGTGCACCACAGATGCATGTGATGATGAGTTAAAAAGAGTCCAATAGCAGAACCGTTTTACATAGAGCTTGGTGCTTGTGGCTTGGATTGATTTATTGTTGTGTATAATTATGTGTTGTGTTGTGTGATTGGTTGGTTGTACCACTACAATGGCATGTTGTGATTGCACTCTTCAAGCTTTAGTGGTTTTATTCTGTGAAAACCTTAAAATAATGTATGTGTTACACATATGTTTTGTCCAGTGGAACACAATATTGATTTCATTATTTGCTTCATAGCCATATATTTAAAATACTTTTTAACAGCCTGCCAGAATAAGTGGTGTTTTTATGCAACTTATGTTTAACTTTGTTTCCATCCAGAGGCACAAACACATTAAGCGTAGTTCCATTCGTTCATATCCATTATAAAATTTGTTAAAATTCACGAATTTTTCCCCAAACATATAATACGTATTATACATACGGAAGAACTATGAAGTACCATGCAGGCTGCTAGTTCATTTCAAGTGATAGCAGGATGATAACTTTTGCAGTGTTGAGAGCAACAGTCAAACATCATCTGCATGCAGTGATGATGGGTAAATTGTGATGAGAATGCCATCTCCCTGCTGTTCATTCTACGTGGATTGTGGTTGATGAGACTGAGGTGTACTGTTGCAGCTGCAGCTGCAGTGTATCTGCAGAGCTTCAGAATGAGATCAGTGAATGAGACGTTGATGAGTGCTGATTGTGTGTGTGTGTGTGTGTGTGAACAGGTTACCTCTGGGATACGTCCGACTGGAATCCCGCAGCCCAACCACTGCTGCCCAAGTACAATGGCGACATGCGTATTCCATCACCAACATCGAGTCATCACAGCACCGACCTCAATGTTGACCTTGATCCTACTGGCTATGGCTACCTCACTGATGACTTTGATCCCGGCAATGATTCAGAGTATGTCGGTGATGATTCGGAGTTTGCGGACAATGATGATGATGAGGACTTTGGAGATCCATCAGACGTTGATGAGCCAAATGCTGATTATCCACCAGCAGCATCTGCATCACTCAACTTCCAGCAGATCCTTGCGATGCGTGACCAGCTCAACTACAGCACAGATGAGTGGAGTAATTCAGGAGCAGCACTACCGCGCCGCCGGCGTCATAAGGGCCCAGCATCAGCAGCATACAGCGTAAACCCTGTACATCCAAATGACTACTTGCCAAAGTACAACATCTCTCTGTCAGGCAGCACTGATGAGTCGCTGGCAGACGACGCTGCTGTTGATAATGCAAGTATCAACGGCAACTTCAACAGTGCGGACTTCATTTGTCGTGAAGGTGATGATGATGTGATCCACTACGGCTTTCCACTGTCTGCAAGCCTGCTGCGGCCACGAGACCGCCGAGACGGTTCCATCATAGATGACGACGATGTACTTGACAGCATCAGCATGTCACAGTGTGACTACAACTCAGCAACTGCGTCTGAGTTAGATTTGACAGGAGTGTGTGAAATAGAAGACAGTGAGGCTAATGCAAGCGACATTGATGACACAGCTGCCGAGTTGCAGCCTCTTGATGCCCACTAGACTGAGTTGTGTCATCTGCTGATACGCCACCTGGAGTTTCTCAACATCTGACAACTGTTGAAAGTCATCTGATCAGTGCCTCATTGTGGCTGTCTTCACAACTAGACACTGCCGTTATGTTGTTCAGTTGCGTCACACTCGTCACTTTGGTAACCAAGTTTTGTTGTTGATTTTTCCTCATTGTAGAGCAATTCAGGTGTGTGTGTTGATAATTATGTTTGTCAAATATGTAGACTTGAATTTGATTGTAGAGGCTGCCCAGTAGCAGATACGAGTTTGTGAAGACTTGTCACTGAGTTGTTCACAAGTTATGCGTCATGACAGTATTGAAATAGTTCCGACGTGCATAGTGATTAATACATTTTGCAGAACATGATTGTAGGATGCACGGGGAACTTTGGAGTCAGTGTTTTGAAAATGACTGCTAAGTTTATTTTGCTTGAGCTGTGAATTTTCTTGGAAATAATTTCAATTTTGTGTGCCACCATAATTTCATTTTTGTATTATCTCGAGATTGAAGCACAGTGTGACAGCTGTGATAGCTGCTGGATGTCACGTGTCAAGTGTAATACAGTGTTTTAGTGCAGTCTGTGCATAGTCACTACTTTTACAGTGAATATTTTAATATCGACTTTAACTATACGTAAGTCATAAATATATGACTTGGAGACTGTGGCTGAATCATCAGAATATATCATTGTGAACCTTTTAACAGGATATTTATCAAGTATTGTTATAGAATTTATGTAAACATTCAAAGTTAAACTTGTTGTTGGCTGATAATTTCCAGACAGTTTTAGTACAGTGGAGACAATGTTTTAAAGCACTTGTTGCATGTGTGAAATATTGCATTATTTTAGAGAAATCTTTTGTTTTGCTATAAATGTGTTCGTTAGCACATTAGTTTGTCATTTGTCATATAATTTCTTAAAATAGCATTGTAGATAAAAGATAATGCATTGAAATTACACATAATTAAAATGATCATGAGCAGTTTTCTGTTGATATTACGATGTGTTGTTGTAGTAATATAATTATTATGTTTATATATTGTGAATTATGAATTTTGTGTTAAGGAGCTGATGCTGAAATTGCTGAGATGAGTTTATGGTTAGTGAGTCGTACGTTTCATATAGTGTTGCTCTGTTGTGTTGTGTGTATGTTGTTCTGTGCGATCTGTTGTGTATGTTCATGTTGATGAGAGCAGACTGCAGCTGTTGACAGTTCACAGTGCTTAGTCGATAGCAAGTGGAAATTTAACACAGTATACGAGTGCATTGGTGCTAGACTTTACTTTCAGATAGACTACATTCTTTGCTGCTGTATGTTTGTTTGAAATGTCAAAAGCAGCTGGTAGTTTTGAAGCCTTGCTGCTTTATCAAAAGTCCCGACCATGACTGACTTATTTCCACTAAGAATCAAGATACCACTTTCAAACACTTTTGATGGGGAGGGGCTATGACAAATAGCCCAGGGGGCTATGACATTTCAAACAGTGTTCGTTTTTTTTATCGGTGATAAGTCTGTCACTGAGTGGTAATAATAATAATAATTACATATATGTGATTTGTAGCATAAATTTAGCTAATTTTGTGGGTGGGTGGGTGAGTGTTTAATTAATAACATGATTTTTGCAGGATCTAAAAGACCAGAATTCCTAAATTATGTTGCTGCACTGCCTTGTAAATGCACTCAGCGCATCGTTCACGTGAAACAGTGAGTCGATGAAACTGTGCCCTATAACATCTGTTGCAACTTTGGTAATTGCTGTCTGATTTTAATAATTTTTCGACATTTCAGACAGCAGTTATCTGCGCCCCAAGCATAAATTAAAATATGCCACCACACCCTGATTGTACTACCCTGTAAAACAAACACGGGTGTAAATATCAACGTTGCAGCATGCCTTTTGAATGAAAGATGTAACACGGTAATAGTCAGACAAAAGTTAAACTGAAAGTGACAGAAATTGACCAAATTAATATCGTCAGTTCACAAGCTGGGTTCAAAGTGTCCTCCTTTCGAACGGATGCACGCTTGGAGTCTTCTGTGCCAGTGGTCATCAGCCATGTCGATAGTCGACTGTTCAAGGCTACACCAGACGTCGATCACCGCCGTTCATCCGCCCTACGGATTTTTGTCTTGTAGACACGACGTTGCACGATAATCCAGATCTCGTAACGTACCGGTAGTCGACTGGATTCAGATCTAGGCTGTTTGGATGCCACAGGTCCAGCGGAATATAAAGTCTGGTGTTTCCTGGCGCAGAAAGTCGACGGTTTCACGTGTACGATGCGCTGAGTGCATTTTACAAGATAGTGCAGCAACATAATGATGTGGCATTTCAATTACACATTTGTGTGCAGATATTTGTTAGTTAAAACAGTGAAAAAAAATCATTAAAATCGAGCCACGTTTTACAAAGTTATGCTAGAAACAAAATGATGCAGTTTTTTGACTCGCAGTGTATATGTGAATATCGTGTGATACGAGGTTGATGCCCATCTGTTTTAAATTTGAAAAAAATCCTTTGTTGAATTATAGGCATGACAGATTTCACGTTTTAGTGTTTGACGAATTACAAGACTGTACTCGCTGCCGTCATGTTTCGTAGCCTCGTGTACGTATTTTGACATGTCGTTTTGAGTCTTTTGAGCACTTAGTCACTGCAGCTGATGCCATTAGTGACACATCTCCTATGTTGTTACTTTGGCATCGTTTATTTCCTAAATAAAAGTTCAAAGTTAATTTTTGCTGTTGAAATTTTATGAGATTCAGGCCTAATTCATCACCGTTCATACGGTACAGATGTTATTGTTATGTGCAATAAGAGAGACTTGGAGGCATCTAAGTTGGCGTCTGCACTCTGCAGCACATGTCATATAATAATAATAATCATAATAATAATAATAATAAGTCTTTATTACAATGTTGACAAACGCAACAAGTGAACAACAAGCTGCCACACAGGACAGCAACTATATAATTGAACACAAAGCTTTGGCACGCAGGCCTTAAGTACAACCAAACATAACA
>Ga0209145_1000307_pt1 | contig 10324 bp, 6 predicted proteins | sample WorMetfiPIANOSA2_FD_187396 | JGI IMG/M metagenome (GOLD analysis project Ga0209145, IMG submission 187396) | Marine gutless worms symbiont microbial communities from Max Planck institute for Marine Microbiology, Germany - Olavius filocauda... | ecosystem: Host-associated > Annelida > Digestive... | reverse complement strand
TTTTTATTTTAATCTTAACGTTTTTTTTACATCTATGATATTCGATTCCACGATATCTTTTTGAACACTAAAAGGAAAAGCAACCCTGTGTTTGCGGTGTAATTATTCATCTAAACCATGCATCACAATTCACAGACCACAGAACTGCAGAGTGTTGTTGTGTAGAGCGCTGCGCATTGCTCAAGCAAGCACCTGCTTCAGCCGTGGCGGAGCCACTGCGCATGCGTCACTGCCTAGTAGCGCCTCGTTACGTTACTGTGGTGTGGTCTGCCGCGAAATTTGTTGCTCGTTTGTCTATTATATTTACCGCCTGAAAACGAAAGATTATGGAGTGAAAACGGCTGCAAATGATCGAAAACCACCACAGACCGACAAAGGAATAATTTAGCTTTGCACGGTATGTTTTCTATTACTGTTCGATTAGCAGAAATAAGTATATTATTGCTGATTGCAAGTATACTGTTTGGGGCCATAGTTCGCGTAGCGGCCGAATGGTATAGTGCTTACGAAGGAAGTGCAAGAGCGTTACGATTTGTGTAAGAAAAGGTTAACTAAAGGTGGCCAGATTTGTATGGCTGTTGGTGCATCGTACATTTTAGTGCATCTTTTGTTTTGAGGCATTGATAGGCCTACATGGTTGTATGTATTGTTGGAGGCATCACATTTTGTTGTGAGCATTCTATAGTACTGCACATCCAGTAGATTGTGCAGCCTCAAGATTGTGCAGTAATGACAGTTGTTGTGCAATTGTTTGACAGATGTACAATCTAGATTGCAAAGTTTCTGATGCAGCCGAGTGCCTACTGCCTAGCAATGTACAAAAACACTTACGTAGAAATGTTAAGTAACATAAGTATGTAAGTAAGTAGGTAATAAAAGATTCAACATTTTGCATGATAGGCCTAGTACCTGGTATAGATCCAGAAATAGAGACTGATCATGCACCTTGTGTAAGTACGGTAAATATTGTTACCGTATATTCATTGTGCAGCAATCAGCTGTTGCACATTTTCTCAGTCGATAGACTTTGCAGCGTCAAATTTCCACATTCTGTCAATTGTGCAGATTCATAGACTGCTCACTACTGCTAGATATTAATCAGATTGGAATAAATCATGGATGGCATTAGTTTAACCCGCGGTTCCTGTACCGTAATGCTTTGTGTTTGCAGTGTTTTTCATTGTGTTTGCAGTGCATTCATTGGTGTGTATCCTGACATGTTGCGACGAAGGTATTTTGTATTATTCTGTCTTATAAATACTGTTTAAATGTTTTACGGTATTCCACGTTTCTCATCCCAGCTGTGGCTCTGTTGCATCAAACAACACATGATTGTTACTTACGCCGACGAGAGTCGCGGGAGTAAAGTGTTCATCCGCGTCTGTCTGTCTCTCTCTCTCTCTCTGTGTGTGTCTGTTCGTCCGCAGAATAGAACCAAAATAGCTAAAACTAATCACCAAACTTGCCACAGGTATAGTCCATTATGAGTCCTGGCTATCCATTGAATATTAGGTTAAAGGTCACAGGGTCACAAAGCACAGAAACACGTTTCAGGCGATCGAGTGGCTGGTGTGACTTTGCACTGTGTCGAGCTGTAAACATAATTTCTTACAATCTAGAGGAGGCCGGTGTTTTATATTTTGTATCTGAATAGTAATATGATATGAGGTCAATGCTCATCTATTTGTATTTCAGGTTTGAAAAATGTTTTTTGTTTTTTTAAATACAAATAAAAAGAATTATTTACATACATGGAGCCACATCTGCAGATCAAATAGCAAAACTGTGCTGTAGAGTGTAGACTCCAGTGATCCAGTCATATTACATGATAAGTCTAGAAACACTTGTGCCATACTCTGTATTGCTACAATATATATGATTGTTATGTGTGGCTTTTTGCTTACATAGTAAGAGTGAAATAATGGAAATGGAAATCTGTGGACAATTCCAAATATCCTGCTTGTTTGTAATTTCAGCACAAGACTACTGTCTAAACGTAAGCAGAGCCATTTGGAACCACTGGAAGATGTGAGCCGAGCTGCAAAGAGACGAAAGACAGACCAAGTATGTAACATTTCCTCGATATAATACAGGATTCTCAGGAATCATGAGAAGTTATGAAATTGAGTTTATTGATTTTTTTCTGGATATAAAATCACAAAATTAGACTTTGGTTGTGAAAACTAACAAAAAGGTCTCCTCCTTGACACTGCCTCGTCATGCATCCTTTTTAACACCTTCTCACAATGTCGTTGTCAGACAGGAGAAAAATGAGGGCAGTAAGGGAAGAGGAGTGGAGAGATGGATTGTGAGTAGTGCAGAGAAAGCACATTGGCAATTTGTGCAGAGTGTTTGTTTGCCCTTCCTGTCATCAACCAGTGCTAAAGACATCCACTGGACCTCAACCTTTCTTCAACCACCAACATAGGCGTAATATACGGGGACATGAACCGGTATGCCTTACCATACCTTACCGGTACCCCACTTTTTGGACTGAGGGGTACAGTACCCTCACTTTTCAGGACAAAAAGGTGAAGAATTTGCTGTCACCTGCTGTCAACAGAAGCGATCTGCTGAGAATAAATTACAATAAAACTATTTTAGGCCGGGGCTCCACCCCAGACCCAGCTGGGAGAGCTCATGAGAGCTCTCCCAGACCTCATAGTCGAATGAGGACGGGGATATTTCCTCCACATTCTCCTCTCCTTTCGCCTCGGGACCCAAGGGGGCCTCGTTCTCCTTCTGAATCGGTACCCCCACTTTAAGACCAAAGTTACGCCCCTGACCACCAACTGACTCCTGAGGAAGGGGACATCACTTCCATTTGTACATAATAGTGGACATAAAAGGGCAACTGATTTACTGAAAAATGGCCATTAAAACAGAGTGTATGTGTAACAAAGTTAACAAACGTACATACTTTTACCAATTGTGCTGCATCTTGTACAGCTGTTGGGCCAGACCAGTTTTGACGGAATCTGAAACCCACCTGTTTGCTTGTTGTTAGCGTTTCGTTGACAGTGCGTTAGAGGTGTTTTTTATGTAATCATGCTATACAAATGTACAAATGTAATTGTAGTAGTTTATACCGCCTACCACGCTTTATAAATTGTCCAACTTACATTACATTACATTACATCTATTTACTTACTTACTTGCACAGAATTAAGTTGCAGTTTATGTCGTGGACGTACTGTACAGGATTCAGTGAATACTACACACCTGACAGATGTGACAAATGAAGTTGCACACAGCTCATCGTCTGCCAGAGGTACTCCGATGACGACTCCCTCCAGCTGCGAGTCGTCGTCTCAACAGCTCTTTAGTTCACAATCTCTGTTCCGTACGCCACTCAGGTTCTCTCATTCTCTCTACCAGCACGCGCTGCCGAGCTTCCAGTGGGCCGACGGCAGCGACGTGTGGCATGCGATGCTCGAGAAAGAAACAAAGTTGACATTTCGACGAGATCCAGACATGTTCGAGCGCCACGCTGGACTGGATGCGCGCATGCGCTCAATTCTCTTGGATTGGTTGATAGAGGTAATCATCTTCTGTGATATAACGTACATCAGTTGTGAAGTAAGCGACCGAGAACCATTAAAACATCACAATTCAGTATTTTTAATACTACTAGAGTTAATCTTGGTAAATGAATGTCATGACATGTTAGAAGACTATCCATATATATTGAGCTAACCTTTACTCTTTAGTCTTCAGCTGTAGAGCAAGTTTCTGATATCATTACATTGTATGACACTGTTGGACGGTTGGGTCATTGACCCATAAAAATCGTCCCCGATATGACCTATAATGTGTTAAACCCTACTCTACCTACCGTGGTCTCATGTGATTAAATCTAAACTGTCATAATTCTGATGTCGATGATGAACTGCAGGTCTGTGAAGTATATAAGATGCATCGCGAGACATACTACATGTGTGTCGACTACGTTGATCGCTTCCTGTCTCGAACGTCGGGCATCAAGAAGTCACAGCTGCAGCTCATCGGCATCACGGCTCTGTTCATCGCTGCAAAAATGGAGGCACGTTTTGTTAATAAAACCTCTACTACTGCTACTGTCAATTTATTAACTTAAGCCTACAAATCAGTCATCAGTTGGATTTTATTAATGCTGTCTGCACATGTGGAGCAGAAATAAAATAAACAGTCGCTAAATGTTTTAGAAATGTTTTAGCGTCATTTGCATAATGCAAATGACGCTACCTCTAGCGTCATTTGCATTATGCAAATGACGCTAAAACATTTATAAAACATTTTAGTGACTGTTTATTTTATTTCTGCTCTACATGTGCAGACGCTTGGAGCAGAAATAAAATAAATGGTTGTTAAAACACTGTTTATTTTATTTCTGCTCCACATGTGTGGACAGCATTAATAAAACCTCTACAGTGGCTCTACTACTATTCTCCAGTCACAGGTTCAGTCCCAGTCGCTCAGCTTCACGTACCGACTCTGGGCAAGTTGTTCACACATATATGCCTCTCTTCACCAAGCAGTATAAATTGGTACCGGTCAGAGGGCGGTGATGCTCTGAGGTGTGCTTTGCTTTAACTGTTATGTTAAACATAACATAAATGTTACTGCATTTCTTGCTACTTATAACCCAATCAGTTGTCACTCAAGCTGTATGTGTTGACGGTATTGTTAATCCAACCAATCTGCTTTTTTTTTTCTTGTTTAAAGATGTGTCTGATACAGAACTGTGCTACTACTGTGGCAGATACAGATGCTGTTGCCATAGCACAGTTCTGTATCAGTTACAATTATATGGTGTTACAGATGCTGTTACTGTGGCTATTGTTTGCAGGAGATTTATCCTCCGCAGCTGAATGAGTTCAGTTATGTTACTGATGAAACGTGCGAGCCTAAAGAGATTCTACAGCAGGAGATTATATCGCTCAAGGTGCGTTTGTTAATAGCCGTAGTACTACACACGCGTACTTCGTCGGTCGGCTTGAGGAGGATGTTTGGCTCCATCTGTTTTACTGTTTGTTTGCAGCGTAACTCAAAAACAAATGTTCCCAAAGTGTTCAGAGTTGGTATAGGACATCCTAGAAGTGGTATGATTTGGGTTGAAAGGGCAAAGTTCAAGGTCAAGTTCATAAGTGCATTTTTAACATTGATGTCTGCAGTATATATCAAAAACGAAAGATCCCAAAGTGCTCAGACAGCCTTGATGAAGGGAATTACCTTTGGATATACTACAGGTAATACAGTTTTTCGGTTGAAAGGTTAGGGTTAGCATCAATACAGTGTGTGTGTTTGAACTCTATGATTGCCTTCTACAGGTGAAGACAACAACATGTCGCTGTTAATGCCCGTAGATTTTGAAGTTAATCGAATTAATTAATAATTAAGGACATTTATCCTTAGCACTGCTGAGGCTCTGGTACATTAATAATGCTGTTTTGTTGCAAGGATTTCTCAGGACCTACAAGAGTAACATTTGTTATAAAAATTGTGCTTGATAACGTTCTAGAATAGATTTTTAAGAAGCAGGTAATTTTTTTCTGGAGTTCAACGTGTTGAATTTACCATGACTTAGAAGGTTCGTATATGTTTGCTTGTAGGTTCTGGATTGGGACCTGTCCCCGATGACGCCTCTCACGTGGCTCACTATATTCTATCAGGCTGCATGTCGGCAGTGTCACTTGCACTCTGTTGGCAGTTGTCGGAAAGATTCGGTTTCCGGATCTGATAGTTGTGTGCTGCGGTTGGACAGTGGAAATGCTGACGAGGAAGTGGAAAACGTGTCCGAGAACGCGTCCGGCGGATCGGAAAAGCGGCACAAAAGCTGCAGCTGCTCAGACTGCTTTCTACATCAGCCACAGTACTCGCAGCAAGCGTATCTGCAGATTGTCCGAGTTAGTTTCCAAATGCTTTTATTTCAGCACCTGCCACCTGGCAGTCATTTCCTAGGACAGTACTCAAAAGCCCCTGAGTGGATGATATAACACAAATCAGTATAATGTTCATTTGTTTTTTGTGTTTAATTTAGTTAATTTAATTTAGTTTATTTCTGATATGACCTTTTAACAAATTTAGGCTTAAGACCCATTTTTAATCTGGCTCATACTGATGTGTAATGACGTGACACATGCTGCCACCACCTTGGAAGTTACGACCAATGGCGGCATAGAGGTGTCTGAACTGGACTAATTGGGAAGGTGGAAGATAAATAATTTATTTTTGCAAACACTGGAATTTGTCTCAACGTTAGATGGCAGTAAGTCTACTCTAGATCTAATTCCGAAGCTGTACTGAGGATTCACGCTTGTTCTGAAACAATGTTAAGCTTGAGCTGCCACGGTTTTTCGCTGGCACATATAAAATACTATTGTAGATGGATTATGCATGAAATTTCGGTGGTGTAGCTTAGTGGTAGAATGTCGGCCTCTGACTAGCAAACTTTCCCTGGCCTGCACCTGACCCGCAGCTGAAGGGTACAACCATTTTTATGGTATTATATGGTAATTATACCCATTTATTATATTATATTATACCCATATGTTTATTAAACCATCTGCTGTATTAAGCTATAATCAGATGGCTGCTGTTACTAGTCAGTGGTGGCGCCGTCTGGTGAACACTTACGAGGTGAAGGCAGGTATGGTGTGTGTAAAAACTGTGTGATCCATACCTGAGCACTTCAGAGGTGAGCTTTTATGATGGGTGTTATACAAATCTATGTACCTTTAGTTACCTTTTTTTACAATCATTGGTTTAGCTGGGTTTGATTCATACACGAGTCGTTGATGGCATCAAAAGAGCATCAGACCAAAATTGATCCCAAAGAAAAGCCATCTTACAGCCAGGCATCTCTGAGCCCTCAAAGACATTAACCGCTTCATCAATGTTCTTAAGGTTGCAGTCAGATTTAACTAAACTGCTGATATTTTGTGTAGCTGCTGGGTGGATGATATAACACAGATCAGTTTAACATTTGTTTGGTTTCTATTTAATTTAGTTAATTTAATTTTGTTTATTTATGATATGACTTTTTTTGATCTGTTGGCAATTGACAGCTACTGGACCTGAGTGTTCTACATAGCGGCTGGCTGCAGTTCCCATATAGCGTCCTTGCTGCATCCTGTCTCCAATACCACATGTCTCCAGAAATAGCACTTGCCGTGTCAGGTTTGTGCCGACATTGCTTTTTCTTTTTGTTGTACTCTGAGGTCCATGAACAGTTGCAGTCTAGTCTGATGTTATCTTTATAAAACGTTATCCAATTTGTATAATTTATGCATTGGTTTAATCGGGAGAAAAATTCACAATATACTATACTTGTAGTTAATCACCTCATCTTAATGTGTACAGACACTACGTGTTAATTTCTTTTCACAAGTGCTGTAGTCTTTAGCCAGTAGCGTGTGTTGTCTTATGCTCCTGGAGTGAATGCAGACCACCTTCAAATTTTGTTAATGGACACAATGTCCAATATGAGGTTTATGGTCCGCAGCATTCACTGACAACTGATTTTGCAAGGCTCCAGCTGTGTACATTTGCAACAGTAATCTGCCGTGCATATGAGCTTGGAACTAGACAGAACAAGACTTGGTGGGACGGTGCCAAGGAAGAGTTTTTATTTGTGCCAAGAAAATGTGCAGTTTTGGAAAAAAATGAAAAATCAAGGGGCAATTGGTGGTTAACCCATGTTCGAAAATGGCTGTGTGTGTGGTATGTAAGTGTATGTACAACCGGGAAAACTATAATGCCGAGCCAACTTGCTCGCTACTCAGTGCCTGAATGCTGTGGAGTTCTGATAAGAGATTGATGTGCATTTTGGTCTTCTGACTGATGTTAATTTGCTGAAATGAACAAACTGTTGAAAGTTTGGCTTGATTTAAAATTTGATATATTTATGTTTTTTTTCTGTGGTAATTTGAGGTAATTGATCAGTTGACTGACTGATGAAGACCGTCAGGTCAGTAATGCATTGGAAATTATTACGTGCATTATCTGTGAGGCATTTTTGTTTGTGGTGAATAATTTGGCTTAATGGACCGTAATGGTAATGGTGTAGTTACTCACATCAACGAAGTTACTCTATGTCCAGCTGGGTAGTTCTAGGATGGGTGAGTCTTGGTGTTTAAAGAGTCACCCAGGCCTACTGACCCTGGCCATTCCGCCCGTGATAGTCACAATGACTACTGGCGATGGTCTCGGAAATAGTGAGTTCTGCGTACCAGTAGGCCTTGTTACAGAGGACTGCTAGCATACTGGTCTTAGTCGGTTAAAAGCACTGGACATTAAAAGGGCCAGCCATCCAGCTGACATGTGTCATATGCTAGCTTAATTAAGTTTAAGCTTGTGCCACAAGTGTGGATGAGCTGCCATGCAACTGACCTTACTGTCTACGTGATCTCTTCATTTTTGTAGTGTTTCTAGTGCTGCTATTTGTTACTGTGCCTTCAGTGCGTAAAGATTTCATATCACGAGTGCTGTAGTCTTCAGCCAGTAGCGTGTGTTGTCTTATGCTCCTGGAGTGAATGCAAACCGCCTTCAAATTTTGTTAATGGACGCAATATCAGTGTCGGAATCAGCATACAGCCTGCAAAAATCCTGCTCCTGCAATGTGGAAAGGTTTCCTTGGAGGCCTTCCGAGGACCACCCAAGTAGACCTGGAAAATTGCCATTTAATTATAACAGCTATAATGTGATGTACTTATGTGTGTCTATTACTGTTAGGTCTGCGGGAGAGTGACGTTGCAGAGTGCGTGGAGTGGATGCGTACGTTTGCACACGTGCTGGAGCGACAGGAGCCATTGGAGCTGAAGAAATTCTCACAAATCCCCGCAGACAACGCACACAATATTCAGACACACGCCGTCAGTCTTGAGTTGCTGGTATGTGGTGTTACATCAGTAACCATTGCCCTTACGGTCGTGGTAATGATTTCTTATAGACTATGTATGTTAATGTTCGATCTTCACGACTTGCGGTCCACTTGGCCTATATGGAACAGTTTCCTGCTGAACTGTGCTCACTCGACGTCACTGGACGTTTTTTAACACTAGACATTAATTGACTGATGCTCGAACGAACGCGAGTGCGTTAGAGGTGATAGGGCTTCACGTTCTGTGTAGACGCGCTATATAAATTGACATTTACATTTTTATCAAGGCAATTTATACATCGTGGTTGAGAATATTGACAGACTTGCGTGGTAGGGAGTAAGTCAATGTCATGTGAAACTTGTCGAAATGTTGACTGGCATCGGGCTACAAAACTGTGTGCCAATTACCTTTCATTAGAGTCGACCTAATAACATGGGTCAGATGTCCGTCCGTCCGTCCGTCCACAAAAAGTTTTTCCGATTCTGATGAAATTTGGTATGTAGGTAGAGGTCGATGAGTGATGCACGATTTTATGCAGTATCTCCTCCGCCATTTTTAATGTGAGCTAACAAATGACCACTGATTCTGAAACTACGGAACAATATCTAACTTTTGTTCGGAGCAGATTTTTGTATATACGTGACTTCGAACTTGGAAGGGTTTCCGTTCAATTTGCATATGCTTTTGCTATTACAATACCATTCGCCAGGTGGCGGCGGCGTTCTGAGAGTTGACCGTCAACTCCGTACGGGGTTAATTTTATTGAATGTACTTTCCCTCCACTCATTTTATCTTTCTTCACCACCGTCCTTTCTTCTGTCCTTCCTGCGACTCAACCTACAGTGTCAAAGCACTACAGGAAAACCCGTTGGTATGGTCGTCTTTTGCATCAGCACCCCATGTCTAACCAACATAGTCAAAGGGGAATCAAAAAATCAAACCATCCTGATTTTTAAGATGGCATCAGGATAATTGTCTTGGGATAAGGTAAACCCTGGATCACCTAGAAGCATAGCCATCAAACCGGAGTGTGCGTGTGTCTGTGTCTTACATTGAAACTGACTCTGCTGACTTAGTTGCTGATGTTTGTACGCATTGAAGGACATGGCGGTGTGTTACCGCCGCAACAGTGGACTACTGTCCGACCTCAACACTTCGCATCTGTCTGATTTACGCATCGGTCTGCCGGACGTCACGACTAGTTGCCAGCTTCCGGTAACCACGGCGATGTTGACGCCACCCAGCAGTCAGAAAAACAGTTGCACCAAGTCGATTTCCATCCCGGAAGAGGACAGCGGATACGGACAAGATTAGCAGACGATTTTCAGTGAAAGCAGTTCATGTTTAGGGAGTTTTTGTCACCGTATTTAGGAATTTTGTCGTCCTTGTCGACAGCGTTTGTGACGCTGTTGTTTCGTCAGTTCATTTGTTCAAATCTTGTATTGAATTGCATGCTGCTATAG
>Ga0209145_1000306_pt1 | contig 10325 bp, 6 predicted proteins | sample WorMetfiPIANOSA2_FD_187396 | JGI IMG/M metagenome (GOLD analysis project Ga0209145, IMG submission 187396) | Marine gutless worms symbiont microbial communities from Max Planck institute for Marine Microbiology, Germany - Olavius filocauda... | ecosystem: Host-associated > Annelida > Digestive... | reverse complement strand
CCTCTGGAGCCCACTAATGAGCGCAGAAGCCACCAGAATTTAGCATCTGAGTTTTCAAAAAAAATTTCCGGGGGTGATCCGGATCTTCACAGCGGGAGGGAGGGGGCGACCAGCCCAGCCTCTGGCCGGGAGCGGGGCGCAAGCGCCCCGGTGTTGGGACCCAAGTCCCAAACCTTGGTCCCCCTCAACTTTTCAGCCGTGGTTGCGCCCCTGATGGTAAGTCCAATGCTCTAACCATTACACCAGCACGCCACACCGCCACAATGCTGATTAGCTTAGTAAATGTTCTGAGGTTGCTGGATAAGTGACAGAACGATGGATGAAAAACTGTTCAGCAGCCAATCATAGACAGTTGCTTCAGTAGTTTAAGACGACTTAGGAGATTAATTTACTGAGTGAAACGACAGAGAATTTGTGAATTTCTAGGCACAGCTGATGTTGACAAGAAAAACAACATGCCTATGCATCTGTGAACGTGTCAACTTCTTTTTATTGTACGCTTTTGATTTAATTCATGTATGTTTGAAATTGCTTTGTGGGTAATGTAGGAAGAGCTGAGAAACAAGCTCACTAAGGAAGATATTGAAGGGATTGGTGAGTGTTTGTCTTACTCACTTTACACGTGTTTTACTACTATAAAATGGAATATTTGTCAGTGCCATGCATTCAGGCGTCGCGGAAGGTAATGTCTCAATGCTCAGGACTACGTGTGTCTTTACTTAGCTGCTGATCAACCAAAAGTTTCAAGAAACCCTTTGCAGATTACCGGAGCTGTATTTTTACAAGTTAGATGCTCTTCCTGTCACTGGGCAACGATTAAACAAACAAACACTGGGCATTGCATCTGGTAGCCATGATATGTGGTATAGGCTAGTCCAGCGGCACTTTGTAGTCATTATTTTCACTGGAGTTGATTACTCAGCGCGTGTTGATGTTGTTTTAGTTTCACAAGAATTTTCAGTTAAGAGTTGTCAAATAAATTACAGCAACAGTTCTGTTGTGATTTGCTCTGGCAATTGTTTACGATATTTGGTTGTGACGGTGTAGTTGAGAGTCAGTTGAAGAAACTACTGGAAGAGATTAATTCAGCAAAAAACTTACAGACGGTGGTTAGTAAACGCTTGTCTGTCTTTTCATCTGCCAGTAGTACATACATAGGGCCTACCAGTGGTTTTCAGGTCAAAAGGTCAAAGGTCAAGGTTACAAAGTCAGAAAGTACAAAAACAATTCAGGCAATCAAGTGGCTGGCGTGAGTTTGCACCTCTGTCGAGTGCCCATCATCTAGTTTTATACAAAACAATTCAATGAAAAAAGACTACCATCTAGTAGAAGAAAATAGATATGCATTCAGGAGCATGTTCGACGTATTGTCCTTAGCTATATTAAACTCTAAACCGTATTAAACTAAAAAATAAAATTATCTGGACAATTTATTTGTGGGCTACCGGTACTAGTGTTGCGTCGTATTTGTTATTTTGGGTGATAAAATAGCCTCTGTACAGTATTCATAATTTATTTACGAGTAGAGACCTGACTGTGAGAGTGTGGCTGTTGCTAGGACGATGATGCTGTCAGTGAACTGCAGGAAATGCTTCAGCAGCTGCAAGCGGATGTGGATAATCTCTGCAGAGCCAATCAGCGATTTTCTGATGAACTGATCAGTCACCGTTCTGATGTCGAGGTTACATCGCCAGTTTACTCGTTACGCATCAGTTTTAAAATTTCACAGAGTGAGTGACTGAGCAGAGTTTAACGTCTCTCTTGACACATACTAAAATGAGGTCATTTTGGAAATGAAGAATTTCACAGAGGCTATGTTTTATACAAATGCAGTGCAATATCCTCCGTCATTGCTTAAGTGATTATGTTCCGGAAATCAGACCCAGAAAAACCAATTGCACCATTCTATTTGGCTCCAGAAATTGACAGCAAAAGCACAGTAGTGAGAATGATCCCTGCTTCAAATGTGTACCAGAGATTAGCACTGGATTTATGGCGCCGTTACCAATTTTCGTACTGCATTACGGTATTGCCGGTCAGACCGAATTAGCAGTATTGCTAAATGTGGTAGTTAGGAATACTGAAAATACTTGCGAGGCATTTCACTGCCTTTATATAATTATTGTAAGCCTGTTTTATGGGAATGTTAGTTCTTATTGGTTTCTGTGTGTTTATTAGTTTATTAATTCGCAGTTTCGACCCTGAGGTAGCTTTAGTTTACTAAACTGGCTAAGCTGGCTACCTGTCTGCTTTAGATCTCGCTTTATTCTAGCATTTTGTGTGCTCTCAGTTGCTGCAGCTGAATTATAAGTAAGTTTTCTTTATGTGATGCTCACGCTGCTGTATCAGTAATGTCACATTTGTTAAACAGAAATTAGTCCAAACGTGTGCTGAGCTTGACGAAAAAAAAGCCGACAAGGAATTCGTGCTCAACGCCATAAAGGCGGTGAGTGTATATATACTGTAGCATGCATACAGGCTGTTTAATTGCATGCAATAACACAGGAGATGGACAGACAGACGGACGGACATACGTAGTGCAATAATGTGTAGTTCAGCCGCCAATAGGTAGGGCCACATTAAAGGTTATTTATGTCATATGTTGCTAGATCTGCTTGACCGTAGTTAGGCCTACAACGCACACTAATCGACCATTACAAGATTTCTTATTTTCATGTTTTGCACAGCGGCGGCGCCAGTCATTTGCATCTAGAAGGGTCCAAAAACAAGGGGGTAAGGCAACAACAAAGTGGGGCCTAAGGGCGAAGCTCTTATAGGAGACAGTGTGCAGAACTGTTTATTGTAAGCATGCTTAACGTAATGCAAGCATCCTGTGCAAACTGATATGCCTTCAAAGTCAAACGCACTTTCAATAGGCATTGTATATGAGTTCTTCAGACTAACCTCTCTCTCCCTGAAACACTTCAGATTTGCAGATATCCCACAAGTGCCGTAGGTCAGAGCTAGGGACCCGGACTCCCCCGCCCGGTGCCGCCCTGTCTTTACTTGTAGTGACACCGTGTGCTAGAACGAGCACGTTTGTATATTTCGCACGTTAATCTGAGTTCCGTTGTTATCGAAACGTATTTTATTTTAATGCACTTTATGATTATTTTAAGCATTTTCCCAAAATGTTCAGATAATTTAGTGTTATCGAATTTAGACGCTTCATGCTCTAAGTTTTTTATGGCACATACTGTAGTAAATGCTCTTTGTTGTGATGTAGCCATCAAGCTTGATGGGAGCCTTTCCGAGACCATGGTGTAAACTTGTGGCCTGTCAGTGGGTCAACTTTTTACTTACAAATTAATCTACTGATGAAGAAACTTGAAAGATGAAGACTAGTGTAGGAAAATTTATGATTCTTGGCACTGTGGAAGAGTGAGCGGTCATGGGAAGTAGGGCGGAGCCTTGCAGAGTCTGGGAAAATGTACCTTGTAGGGAGTCTTAGACAAAGTCATCTATAAACTTAAAATTAGTTGCAAAATGCTTGTTAATTGTTATGTCCCCGACCTCCATACAGAGGGGCATTATGAAATGACGGCCGGTGTCTGTCCGTCTGTCTGTCGCATGCCTCGACCTAATTTTCAAGTTTCGTTTCATGAATCACACAGAATTGTAAGACAAGCCATATAAAACATTTGGACTTTTTTTTCACTTTGTGAGATGGGACCCATGTTGTACCCGTTCTCTGAATGGGTCTGGCGACGTCTAGCACTGCAACTGCTTTATGCACGTTTCAGTTTGGTTGCTGTTAGTTTCTGATTTGTAGACGTAGCACGTGGCTGGTATGCTGCATGCTTACAGAAGGCTGACAAGGAGCACTTAGATGCTAAAGTAAACTGCAGTCACTTTGAAGCGACGCGCGATGAGCTGAATAGCATGATCAATATCTCAGTCGACAAGTTGTTGGGCACTGTATGTTGGTTGCACTTCTGCACTCTGCACACGTCTCATTTTTACCTCTGTCATTTGTCTCAATTTTTACCTCTCTCATCTCCTGATGAGTTTTTTGTTACCTCTGCCAAGAGATTATGTTTTTGCTTTGGTTGACTGGTTTGACTCTCAGCGGAATTATTCAATGAAATCTGTGAAAGGTGTAGTGTAGGCCTTGGTAGTGGACAGTAAACTATTGATTCAATTTTGGGGATCTGGTTTTGAATCCAGATTCAGGAATTTTCTCACTTTCATTAAAATTGCAAAAGAATTAATCGCTATTGAAAATTTCGCTATTTTGGGGTCCGTATTACAGTGGTGAAAGAAAAGCAGTATGGGAAATCCCAATATGCAATAAATGCTGACGTCAGAATGCGTGGTCGTTCTTGGCAAAGGTTTGCACTCTTGGAGTGCTCTCTTGTTTGTTTTGTTGACATCTACTGTCTGTAAATCTGTATACACTGCAAATGTTTTATTACGCCAAGTTGCAGCACAGTATAAAATATATGCCAAATATGCCAAATAAATTGTAGGACATTATCATCGTCATCATCATCATCATCATCATGTTCTTTACTTGTGTTGTAAATTTTGTTTTTTTTGTCATATTTTGGTTTGCAATGTATTGTACAAAATCTGATAGTTCTGGTGCGTCTTTTAATATTATTAAACGCATAATACAAACTTTGGAATATATCGATGCGTATTGTGCAGTTAATTCTGAATTTAGGTGCAGTAGAAAACTAAGATATTCAAGCATTTACCAGCAATATGGCTAAATATGCTGAGTTTTCTGCATTATATGTCTATAACGAAATGGTGAGATAACATATGAAACGGTTTACATCATATTGTTTTCGGTTGGATTGATTTTAATTTAGTGTAGTATATTTACCACTGTTTAATATATTTGACACTTTTGGTATGGTTGGGCATCAGGCATATGGCCTGTAAAAATTTGCTTCTGCAATTACCCGAAAAGTGTTACTGGGAAGCATTTGAGAGACCCGACCTAACCTCTGGTGACCATAGGAAATTGACATTTAAACAACAGAAAGCCCGAAAGCTGAGTGTAATATTAGTAGTAGTATTTATTTATGAATTCATAGTAGTAGTATACATAGTAGTAGTAGTAGTAGTAGTAGTAGTAGTAGTAGCAGCAGCAGCAGCAGCATGACTGCCAGAATCAGCAGTTGTTGTACCAGACGTGAATAAATATATTTTGATTAGAAAAGAACAGTTTGCATGTTGTTGGTTGTATATATTATACATACATATTATCTAATACATGTACAATAATTTTCGTTCGACTTCCTAATGATCATAAGTTACTTTTATGCATGCTCCAGGAGGAAGAGTGGAAGAATGTGGTCGGAAACCTGTCTTCGGAGGTTGATGGCAAGTTGGACCGGCTGGAGTTCGGTCCGTTCCGCGATGAACTGGAGAAACAGCTACAAGCTGTTGCGGCAGAACTTGCGTCACTACAGCGTGACGGTGATGAGACAGGCCGAGAACTGAGTGAAGATGAAGCAGCAGGCATCCGCAAGCAGCTGCTGCAGCGCTTTAACTGCATCTCTTGTGACAAGCCAGTCCAGATGACGTCGCACAAGTACGTCTGTCAATAACTTGTGGTCTGTTAGTTTGAAGGCAGTCGTTGTGCGACGCTATTCTGTAAAACTAGCGAATGGTGAATAAGCAATGCTTTATGGCAAGACGTTCAGCAGTTTGCAGTGTAAAGGTGTGTCGTAGTGGTGCAATGGTCAGGGCATGATCTGACTCGTCATCAGAGAGATCACGGTTTTAGTTTCACGTAACAACTCTGGGCAAGTTGTTCACACACACACATGTGCCTCTGTCACACACTAAGCAGTATAATTTGGTACTGTACAAAAAGCGGTGATGCTGTGCAGCTGGGAAGGCAACCGCTAGTCTGGCACTGAGTCCATGCCTAGACACCAGGATCTGCTTGTATCTAGTATGGGAATAACTTTTCTAAAGTGTAAAGCCAATAATGTCACCAGTTTGAGACACTTGTTCCACGTTTACCGTCACAGTGCATATTCTGATTCACTCCGTAACTTAAACTGTACACATTAGTGTCTGAGTTAGTAATATTTTTCAGCTGGTGAATGTGCTAATACTGAATACTGCTAACTTATGGCTATTTCAGCCCAGTACCTTCACTTCCATACCAGCACGGATTGCCAGAACATCAATCTCTACGACCTTATATAGTGTACGACCTCAGTCAAATACGTGAATACGTTCGCGCGTGAGTTTCATCTTGCATATCGTTCTGTCCCTAATTAACTGGTCTTTAGAATTTTTCTGTTGTTTGGCTTTCCTAAATGTCCAGATTAAGTCTTATTGATAAGAATTGAGATGTTTTGAAGCATTAATAAATAATAACTATAATTATTTTAGCAGCATTGTAGAACGAAATTTAGGTGTGTGTCTGTCCTTTATTTTGCACTGTTTGTGTAGGCAGCAGTGTCTGCTACTGAATGCTCATAATATAATAGAAACTATCTATTACTTGGACCATGATTTGCTCTTATCCGTGTAGTTTAGGAGAAGTTGGCATGCACGTTAACTTGCAAACACCAGGTACCATGCTTAAATGCTTATCCCTTAACCTCAAAACTTTGTGGATGAATTTAATGAATTTTAGTGAAATTTGGATTTAACGGAGGGGCGTGTCTAGACCTTTATAGCTTGTCGGGGCCACTAAGACACCTGAGGCTGAGGGGCGTGTGGCAAGAGGGGCGTGTCTAGACCTTTATAGCTTGTCGGGGCCACTATAGTCTAAGACGCCCGAGGGGCCCCCTAACCGAGTTATCACAGCTCAGGCTTTTCTTGTTGCACTTAAATTTTTATTTTATTTTATTTCAATATTCCACCATTTTTTGTCTTTTACTGTTTACATACATTTAGGGGTCATCGGGCCACAATATTTGGGGCCGTGGCCACCCAGACCACCCCGTGGTTTAATGAGAGACAGTGGGCCGATGAGAACTGATTAAATTTTGGAATGAAAATGTCAGGGTCAGTGTAAGGTTACGACTAGCGTTTAGCAACTAAATTGTCTGAATATCGTAGTCTAGAATAAATGGATGAAGTTGGAAGCAGCGATGTCAGTTGAATGATCAATGTGTGACACAGGCACGGGAACCTACCTGCAGACAGCGTCAGTGACATGTGTGCTACTGCAAGGGCTTGTGGAGGAAGCCACACGTTGACGCACTCACACAAACGACTTGCAAGGCTGCGTCAGATCAGGTCATTTTCTACAGTTATCTGTCGTTTAAAGATTACAGCATCTGTTCTTGCACAGCAGACCATATTTAAATATGTCAATTTAGTGCTGTAAATAGCAGGGCTGCGATTAAAAAATGCCCATGAAATTTCTGTCTGAATTTCCTGTTCACGCTTTGGATTTATTGCGCGGGAATTCTGTGCAAATTTTAAGATTTCAACCTATTCTTGGAAAGAAATACACGTACAGAGTGTGCAGATGTGAGAAAGCCTTATACGAGTCTTTGTAGTATTTGCTTTGTGGATATCCTCTCATTCTTCAGCGATGTATTATACTATTCGGTTTTATTTTCTTGTGCTCATCGGTTTCCTGCTTTAGTTTCTTTTTTTCATTAATTTTTTCATTAATTCTTTGATCTCGTCTGCTAGACAAGCTGGCTATATTGGCCAGTTTTCTAACACACGTTGAATGTTTTCATAAATATCGTATTGTGAGGCACAAGTGTAGACAATAGACAGATCAACAGCACTGGTAGTTCATGAAGCAGCGTAGCCAGCACCAGCAGGTGAAGAAACGAATATGTAACAACAAAAATGATGATTAAGCCTTCAATGAACCAAGGCATTGTAGCTAGAACCAGACTAATGTTTAATTGTCGTGAGTAGAGTGGAGTTTTGTGCAGGTTATGAATGCGAGTGTGTTGTTGTGTAATGCGTCGTGTTTCAAAATGATTCTGGTTCAGTTGATCGTGAAGTGGCAAGTAGGAATCTGTCTTGAACACACTGTAGTAGCTGTGTAGTGTTCAGAACGGAATGCATGCATAGCCTAATGTGACGTGTTATGCTAAGATGCGGTCTGCACACCACTGCTTAACATTGGACGGACAATGACAGTGTTTGCAAGTTGCTTTGCTTATGCAGTGTCGCTGCTGCGTCGTGTCGTGGCATAGTATTATTGGTTTACTTGGCAGCAAGTAACCAGTAATTACATACCAGTCTGTCTGTAGATGAGCCCCGGGGCGTGTCTAGACCTTCATAGTCGGAGCCACTGAGGGCCTAATTGAGTTTCCACAGCTTTGGCTTTTCACGTTGCACTTAAATTAGTTCATTTTTGCCTTTTACATGTACTTTAAGGGGCCACTTCTGGCCACGATATTTATTTATTTATTGGCGGGGGACATAGCCACCCCAGGCCACCCCTAGACACGCCTCTGGATGAGCGTTTGTCACAATTCTAGAATACACATTTATGAACGAATTTTAATTCTGTTTGGCTAGAACATTGATACCAGGCTCTTGTTATGAGCAGCCTTGTATCAGTCCTTTAGATTTTAGAATCACAATTATTTCTGACGAGTTTGTCGACCGACTGATAGACCGCGGCGGTCTTGCCATTTGCTTTCTACGAAGTAAACCCAGAAGTGCTGTAGCCAATTTACGTTAAGTTGGCCGGCCTGACGTTCGCATTCGCACGTTTCACCACAGCACTTGTGACGTTTGTGTTCTGTTTAGTAGTAGACTGTGCACCTCTGATTCGCCTGCGATACATGGCGCTGAATAAATGTTTTGATTGATTGATTGATTTATTTATTTATTGACTACTAGGTTCTTTTTCTACGAGCGGACAGCCTTCATGGATTTCAAGACTGCTCTGTGGTTTTTGTTTTAGTTTTTCCGTTACCTTGTTTTAGTTCGGCGCGTGTGTAAGACTAAGCTGACTATAGATCTATGTCAGTTTTTGGACACACGTGAAATTAAAACATATTGTTTGATTGGTGTATACTGAAGCAGCCATTAGCTGGCCCGTGAGAATAGTGTCGCTTTTTCCACGACTTTCCTTTTTAAACAGCTTCCAGTCTGTACTTTTGATTCTATCACTTAACAGGATCTCTGGTTACTGAAATTCAGCAGATGTTGGTCTTGATGCACAGAAGCAGTCGTTTTGATATGTTTTGAGAGACATTTAATAGCCTAGTCCACGTAATGGTGGCATTCCTACATTGAAACAACTAGAACTGTTCATTTCAGCTACAGGCCCACGTGTCAGTTCCTCTTCGGTATAAATATTGACTGTAGAAAAGTATTCACGCAATTTACATATTAATATTTTTGTGTCCGATATCGCCTCTGAAGTTTGACTGCCTCTGAAGTTTGACTGCCTCTGAAGTTACGACCCACGGCAGTGTAAATATGTGTATATTATTATTATTATTATTATTGTAGTTGTTATTGTATACTATATGTGGATTAGTTTCACGGTTGTAGGTCGCGTAGGCTCACTGCTTACAGTGTATACTCGCTGCAAGCACTTGACGTTAATAAAAGTAGTTGTTTTGAATGACTTCACTTATCCTACTGTATAATACGTTACCATGCGTCATACTGTAAGCGTAATGTGCATGCAGTTTGCTAGCCTACCTATACATTGCAAGCCGCTTGAAAGACCGTTTACGTGATGTATACAGGCCTTAAATTCACAGATACAAGCGCTTCAGTGTTGCGCACCGCCAATCCGTCATAACGTCGTCAGTAGCAATTTAGCAGGAATTCTGCAAATCACACTGTTGCAAACACCGGCCTTGTGTCAAGGAAAATAACTGTGCATTGTTTTCCTTCTGTTATTCTTGTTACGTGGTTCGTGCAGGTAAAGGTAATTATGAGACATTTCATTTGCTGTTTCGTAAAAACTTATTAGTACCATCGGTCGACAGTAATCTAGTTAAGTAGTGTCACTGTGTTTGAATTAATGTTAACAGTTAGCTGAGAAATCATTCACACGGATCTACTGTAAACCTACTGTACGTCAGAATAATGTAGTTAGTACACTGCAAAACATCTCACAAATATTCTTACGGATGATACAGATGTGTTTACAACGGTTGGACTTGGTAACCTCCCCTCTCGATAATTTTTCATAACAGTTATTTCTTTTTGCTGCATTTGGCCAGCGTGCTAAAACGTCCTTCTGAGTTGATATGGCGCTAAGCTATGTACAGTACAACTGACGTTACGAGTAGCCTAAAGCCCGGTTTCCACGCGTTGCGTGCGTTGCGTAAACGAAAACCGCAAGAAACGCAAGCGCTTGCGTTGGCAAGCAGCCAATCATGGTTGCCACTGCTTCGACCGAGCATTCC